>Ga0070738_10000077_pt1 | contig 278366 bp, 269 predicted proteins | sample Coa_R2_2_FD_66446 | JGI IMG/M metagenome (GOLD analysis project Ga0070738, IMG submission 66446) | Surface soil microbial communities from Centralia Pennsylvania, which are recovering from an underground coalmine fire - Coalmine... | ecosystem: Environmental > Terrestrial > Soil >... | reverse complement strand
AGCTGCTGCGGCAGCTGGCGGAGGTGCGCGCCTGGCTGCGGAGCGAGGCGGCGGCGGGGCGCCCGCCCAAGGCGGCGGACGACGGGTTTACGTGAGCCGGCGGGATGGCGGGGCGGATTTTCGGGGGCTCATTCTGGCCAACATAATAACGTTGGAAAGGTAATGGACTGCACCGGCACGCGGCGGGCGCGAAGGAGACACGGAGCGCCACGGAGGGCCACGGAGGGTTCGGTGGTCCGCCGTTGCTCGCGGTGTCCTCCCTGTGAAACCTTTCGGCGCGCGGACCCCTCTCTTGTCCCCCTCCGGCAAGGGGCGGGGGAAGTTTTGGGCTCTGCCGTCACCCGCTTTCGTGGGAGGGGGTGAGGGCGATCGCCGCACCGGGGGCCGGCATCGCCGCCTCGCCCGTGAAGGCGCGGCGGTAGTTGCGCGATAGGATGTGATAGACCCCCTCGGGGCAGATCAGCTTGGAGGCAGTGCTGCCGATCAGCGCGCTGCCCATCAGCGGCACGATCATGCTGTGATCGGCGGTCATCTCGGCGACGATCGCGAAGGCGGTGATCGGCGCCTGCACGACGCCGGCGAAATAGCCGACCATTCCGAGCAGCACGAGCGCGCCGAGCGAGGCGTGCGGAAACAAAAGCCAGATATCGTAACCGACGCCGGCGCCGACCGCGAGCGAAGGCGAAAAGAGGCCGCCCGGGATGCCGGCGACCGAGGAGGCGGCGGTCGCGATCAGCTTGAGCGGCGCGAACCATCCGCTGAGGCCGCCGCCTTTTTCCAGCAGCATCCGGACATGCTCGTAGCCGGTGCCGAACACGCGCTCGTCCGAGAAGTGGCCGCACACCGCGACGACGAAGCCGCAGCCGAGCGCGAACAGCAGGGGATGGCGCCGGATCGCGACGCCCCAGGCGCCGGGCAGCCGGCGCGGGATTTCCACCAGCGCCCGGCTGAACAGGCCGCCCGCGAGCCCGCCCACCACGCCGCAGACCGGCACCGCCGCCCAGCCCCAGGCGGTGTGCAAGGTGGCGGCGGTGACGCCGAAATAGGTGTAGTTGCCGAGCGCGGCGATCGAGACGATGCCGGCGGCGACGACGGCGGCGATCATCAGCCCGTTGGCGCGCTCGTCGAACGAGCGGCTCATTTCCTCGATGCCGAAGATCACCCCGGCGAGCGGCGTGTTGAAGGCCGCCGCGATGCCGGCCGAGGCGCCGGCGAGGATCAGGCCGGGCTGGCGGGCGGGCGAGAAACGGCCGATCGCGAACATGATGGAGGCGCCCACCTGCACGGTCGGCCCCTCGCGCCCGATCGAGGCGCCGATGCAAAGCCCGGCGAGCGTGAGAAAAATCTTGTTGATGCCAATCCAGAGCGAGACGAGCTTGCCGCGCTCCTGGCGGCTCCAGAGGGCGCGCGCGGCGATCGCCTGCGGGATGCCGCTGCCCTCGGCGTTCGGCACGAAGCGGCGCGTCAGCCAGGCGATCAGTACGAAGCCGAGCGGGGTGACGACCCAGGGGGCCTGTGGCCAGACGCCGAGCAAGCGGCTGAACAGAGACTCGGCCCGGGTCGCGCCGAGCGCCATCACCACGCCGGCGAGGCCGATCGCCATCCCGCCCAGCACGAACATCGCGCGCTGGCGGAGCCGGAGCTGGTGCACGCGCGCATAGCGCGCCCAGCGCTGCGGCGAGACGTAGCGCGCGAGGTTGCGCGGCCGGTGCGGCGGCGACGTCGCTTGGGCATGATGGCGGCTTTGCGGAAAGCTCATTCGCGCGTGCGTTTCGGGGTCGGCACCGATGCAGCATAACGGCGCGCCGCCGCACAGTCACAAAGCGGGTCAACCGAGCGCGGCGCGCGCGATTTCGGTATCCGCGACGTGGTGAAACGGCATGGCGCCGGTTAGCAGGCCGGCCGCCCGCATCGCTTCGGCAAGCCAGGCGACCCCCTCTGGCCGGATCACCGGATCGGTGGCGTAGAGACCGAGTTTTCGATAACGCCCGACCGCCGCGCCGATCAGCGCGGCCGTGAGCCGCGGAAAGAGCGGCGACAGCGCGCGGCCAATCTCCGCCTCCGGCGCGGCGGCGACCCAGCGGAGCGCGCGGTGCAGCGCGCGGGTAAGGCGAATGAGCTCGTCGCGCTTCTGGCTGAGCACCGGGCGGGTTGTGACGTAGGTGGTGTAGGCGGTCGGGCCGCGCGTGGCGGCGGCGTACCACAGATGGCCGGCGCCGCTCCTCAGCAGTTCCTCGGCATAGGGCTGAAAAAGCTGCACCGCGTCGATGCTGCCCGCGCGCAGCGCGGCTGCGTTCTCCGCCATCGCCGGGCCAGTGATGCGGTCCACGCGCGACGGATCGAGTCCGGCGAGGCGCAGGTCTTGCGCGAGGCAGACCCAGGGGGTCGGCACCTCGGCCACCGTCGCGAGCCGCACCGAAAGGAGGTCGGCGAGCCGAAAATCCGGGCGCGGCGCGCGGCCGATCACGAAGAACGGGTCGCGCACGACGGCATCGGCGAAGCACACGACGCCCGAGGCGGGATCGCGGTCGAGCGTCCGCATGGCGCGCAACGGCCCGCCCCACATCACGTCCGCCGCGCCGTCGGCGAGCGCGCTCGCGGTGCGCTCGGGATTGTCGGAGGCGAGGTGCTCCACCTGCACGCCCTCGGCCGCATAGGCGCCGATCAGCTCAGCGGCGTAGAAGGGCGCGTAGAAGAGCGCGCGGAAGTTCTCGATCAGCCGCAGTGCCATGCGCCGGTCCCGTCGTTGGTTGCGAGGCGGAAGCCCCATGCTAGCATCGGCCCATCGGGCGCCGCTTGCCAGCCGGGAGATCTCGCCATGGTCGATCTGACACGCCGCAACGCGCTCGCGCTCGGCGCCGCCGTGACGCTCGGCGCACGCCGCGCGTTCGCGCTGTCGGCCAAGCCCGCGCCGCTCGATCCGCCGGTCACGCTGCGGCTGGGCGAGAACACGGTGCCGCATGTCTGCCCGCTCGTGGATATCGCGGCCGAGCTGAAGCCGCTCGGCGTGAACGTGGAAACCGCCAAGTTCGCGCGCTATGCCGACACGCGCACTGCGCTCGCGTCCGGCTCCATCGACGCGGGCTCGATCGGTCCGGCGGACGTGGCGATCGCCCTGTCGCAGGGGCTCGACACCATCGTCGCGCTGATGGGCGTCGGCATCTCCGCCAAGTATCCGATGGCGAAACCCGGCCTGACGCTAACGAAGTGGGACGATTTGATCGGGCCGCGCATCGGGATTGCGCCGGGTTCGGCGGTCTGGTTCCAGTTCGCCGCGATGCTGACCGAGGAAGGGGTGCCGTACGGCAAGCTGACAACCGTCAATATCCAGGGCGCGGGCACGAGCTTCCTGATAGCGATGAAGCGCGGCGACATCGACGTGTTCATCGGCTGGGAGCCGTTCGAATCGCAGGCGGTGCTGGAGGGGCTGGCGACGCGGCAGACCGCGCTCGACTACAGCAAGTCGAAGGCGGTCGGCGCGGAGCTCGGGCTGATCGCGGTCAACGCCGGCTATCTCAAGCGCCAGCCGGAGGCGGTGAAGCGGTTCGTTTGGGCCTATATTGCCGTGCAGGACCGGCTGAAGGCATCGCAGGCCGCGGAGGCGGATGCCATCGCGCGATTTACCGGCCTGCCGCCCGATGTGGCGAAGAGTGTCGCCGCCGTGACGAACCTCGGCCAGTACCTCACCCTCGACCAGATGCAGCGGCAGGCCGCGGCGTTCGCCAAGTTCGGCGTGCTGACCAAGGACGTCAGCGCGGAGCTGCCGCAGTATTTCGACCAGAAGCTGGTCGCGTCCGTGCAAAGCTGAGAGGCACGTGAGCCGGGCGATCGCGCAGGGCTTGGCGCTGCCCCTGCTGCTTCTGGTCCTGTGGGAGGCGCTCGGCCGCTCAGGCGTGCTGCCCGCGGGGATCCTTCCCGCCCCGAGCACGATCGCCGCTTCCTGGCACATGTGGGCCTTCGGCCCGCGCGGAATGGGGCTCAACCCTTATTCGGGCACGTGGGGCCCGACGATCCTTTACTCAGCGCGCCGCGTCGCGCTGGGGTTCGCGCTCGCGGTGGCGGTGGGCGTGCCGATGGGTGTGATGATCGGCTGGAGCCGGTTCGTCGCGCGCAGCGTCGACCCGCTGATCCAGGGCTTGCGGCCGATCCCGATCACCGCATGGCTGCCGTTTTCCATCGCGCTGTTCGGCATCCGCGACATGGGCGCGGTGTTCCTGATCGCGCTCGGCGCCTTCTATCCGATCGTGGTGAACGCTACGCACGGCGCGCGCGGCATCGGGCGCAATCTGGTGCGCGCGGCGCGCATGATGGGGGCGCGGCAGAGCGACCTGCTGCTGCGGGTGGTGTTTCCCGCCGCGCTGCCGGCGATCTTCACGGGTATGCGGATCGGCCTCGGCGTCGCCTGGACGGCGGTGATCGTGGCGGAGATCGTCGCCGTGAAGTCCGGCCTCGGTTACGTGCTGTGGGACGCCTACTATGTTGGCCGGATGGACGTGGTGGTGGCCGACATGGTCTCGATCGGCCTCGCCGGGTTTCTCTCCGACCGGCTGATGCTCTGGCTGTCGGCGCGCGTGCTGCATTGGCAGTCGCTCGCGCGATGACGGCGACGGCGGTGACGCTGCGCGGCGTCGGCAAGACCTATCCGGGACCGAACCCTGTGCAGGCGGTGCGGGGGATCGACCTCGACATCGAAGAGGGCGAGTTCGTGGCTCTGCTCGGACCGAGCGGCTGCGGCAAATCAACGCTGCTCAACCTCATCGCGGGGTTCGAGTCGGCGAGCGAGGGCACGCTGCTGATCGCCGGACGCGCGCCGGGACCGCCGGGGCCCGACCGCGCCGTGGTGTTTCAGGAACCGGCGCTGTTTCCCTGGCTCACGGTGGAAGACAACGTGACGTTCGGGCCGCGCATCCAGCGCCGCCCGAAGCGCGACTATGCGGCGGCGGCGCGGCGGATCATCGAGCTGGTCGGCCTCGATGGGTTCGAGCGGCACTATCCCGACCAGCTTTCAGGCGGCATGAAGCAGCGCGTGGGCATCGCGCGCTGCCTGCTGATGGAACCGCGCCTGTTTCTAATGGACGAGCCGTTCGGCGCTTTGGACGCGCAAACGCGGCTTTCGATGCAGGAGCTCTTGCTGCATGTGTGGGACACGCTGAAGCGCACCGTGCTGTTCATCACTCACGACATCGACGAGGCGATCTTCCTTGCTGACACCGTGTATGTGATGAGCGCGCGGCCGGGTCGGATCAGCGCCCGCTACGAGGTGGGCCTGCCGCGGCCGCGCGACATCGCCGTGCTGAGCGATCCGCGCTTCAACGCGCTGCGCGGTGAGGTGCTGATGCGGGTTCGGCGGGAGGCGAAGGGCGGCTGACCGCCCGCACCAGGCGCGGATAGAGCTCGGGCGTCGCGGCAATCAGCAAGTTGCCGCGCGTCAGCCCATCGTCGGCGAGGAAATCATTCACCTGACCGCCCGCTTCCTCGATAAGCAAAATACCGGCGAGCGCGTCCCAGGCGTTGATGTGCAGCTCGATATAGCCGTCGCAGACGCCGCGCGCGACGTCGGTGAGCGCGAGCGCGCCGGAGCCGTGGCGGCGGAACTCGATGTGATCGGCGCCGAGCGCCTGCAGCACGTCGCAATAAGCGGACAGCGGGCGCCGTTCCGACCAGCCGACCTCGACGAGCGGCACGGTGCCGTGCACGAGGCCGCTGACCTGGATCGGGCGGCCGTTGAGGAAAGCGCCGCCGCCGCGCCGGGCGACGAACAGGCGGCCCAGCGCAGGCGCATGGATCACGCCGATCTGCACGCGGCCCCGCCGCACGAAGGCGAGCGAGACGCACCAGCGGTCGTCGTTCCGGATATAGCCGATCGTGCCGTCGATCGGATCGACGACCCAGGTGTCCGCACCGGGCGCGCCACCCTCTTCCTCGCCGATCATGGCGTCGCCGAAGCGCGCGGCGATGCGCGCGCGGATCAGCCGCTCCACCGCGCGGTCGGCCTCGGTGCAGAAGTCGATCGCGCTTTTCGCATCCGCCGGCGCGAGGCCGGCGCGCATCGACTGCGCCAGCGCGCCGGCTTCGAGCGCGAGCGCGATCGCGCAGTCCTGGCGGATGTCGAGATCGTTCATAGGACGCGCCGCAACAGCTCGACCGAGCGGCGCACGCCTTCGCGCGGCGGGAGCGCCACATCCTCGTGCTCGATCGAGAGCACGTCGTCATAGCCGGCCGCGCGCAGCGCCGCCACGAAGCGGCGCCACCACGGCTCGTCATGGCCGAGGCCGAGCGTGACGTAGCGCCAGGCGCGGTTCGCTACGTCCTCGTTCGGCACGGTGTCGATCAGGGAATTCACCGACGTATTCGCCGCGTCGATGCGCGTGTCCTTGGCGTGCACATGACCGATCGCCCCGCCGAGCGCGGCGATGGCGGCGAGCGGATCGGCGCCCATCCACATCAAGTGGCTCGGGTCGAAATTGGCGGTAATCATCGGTCCCGCGGCGTCGCGCAGGCGCAGGAGCGTGCGGACGTTGTACACGTTCTGCTGCCCGTGCAGCTCGAGGCAGAGTTTTTCCACCCCGGCATCGCGCGCCTCCGCCGCCAACCCGCGCCAATAGGGGAGCAGCACCTCGTCCCATTGCCAGGCGAGCACGCGCGCCGCCTCGGGCGGCCAGGCGGTCGTCACCCAGTTCGCGTTGGCGTCGCCCGGCCCGCCGGGACAGCCGGACATGAGCACGACCCGGGCGACGCCGAGAAGGCCAGCGAGGCGGATGGCCTTGGAGGTGACGGCGCGGTGGCGTGCCCCGAGCGCGCCTGGATGCAGCGGGTTGCCCGAGCAGTTGAGCGCGCTGACGGCAAGCCCGTGCGCGCGGATGCGCGCGAGGAAGTCTTGGCGCGCGGGTTCGCTCTCGAGCAGCGCATCAACCGAAAGATGCGGCGCGGCCGACCAGTTGCCGCAGCCGAACTCGAGCATTTCTATCCCGAGCTCGGCGGCCTGGCCGAGCAGCGCGTCGAAGCCGACTTCGGCGAGGCTGTCGGTGACGAGGCCGATCCTCATGGCGCGAGCCGCACGACCGTGCCGGTGCGCGCGGAGTGTTCGGCGGCGTCGGCCAGAAGCAGCGCGCGCAATCCCGCTTCGCCGCCGGGCTCGGGGCGGGTGCCCGACGTCACCGCGGCGATGAAGGCGTCGAGCTCGGCGCGGTAGGCATCCGCATAGCGTTCGAGAAAGAAGGGCAGCACCGGGTCGCGCGCGGCGCCGCGCGCGTCCTCCAATTCGACCGTGGTCGGGCGCACATTGCCGGCGCGCAGCAGGCCCTTCGCGCCATGCGCTTCGATGCGCTGGTCGTAGCCATAGACGGCGCGGCGCGAGTTGGAGATCTGGCAGAGGCGGCCCGATGCGGTGCGGAGCGTCACCGCCGCGCTGTCCACGTCGCCCGCTTCGCCGATCGCTTGGTCGATCAGCACGGCGGCGGCGGCGTGGATTTCGACCGGCTCCTCGCCGAGCAGGGAGCGCGCCATGTCGAGATCGTGGATCATCATGTCGCGGAACAGCCCGCCCGAGCTGCGGACATAGGAAAGGGGCGGTGGCGCCGGATCGCGGGAGACGATCAGCAGCATCTCCAAGGCGCCGATCTCACCCGCGTCCAGCCGACGCTTGAGCGCGGCGAAATGCGGGTCGAAGCGGCGGTTGAAGCCCACCATCAACGGTACGCCGGCGCGCGCGACGGCTTCGAGGCAGGCGCGCACGCGCGCGGCGGAAAGGTCGATCGGCTTTTCGCAGAACACCGCGCGCCGGGCGGCGGCGGCGCGTTCGATATAGTCGGCATGGGTCGGCGTGGGCGAGGCGATGAGCACCGCATCGGCGGCGAACGCCGCATCGATGCTGATCACCGGCGCGCCGCAGGCTTGGGCGAGTCGCGCCGCCGCCGCCGGGTCGGCATCGGCGATGCCGTGCAGGCCCGCCGATTGGTGCGCGGCGATGTTGCGGGCATGGATGGCGCCGATCCGGCCGGCGCCGATCACGGCGATCGCGAGCAAGCGTGGTTCCTCCCTTATCCCGGCGCGGCGCAGGCTCTAGCGTGGCGGCGCGGGTGGGACGGCGCAAGATCGAAGCGGGGGAGGCGATGGGGACGATCCGACTCACGGCGGCGCAGGCGCTGGTGCGGTTCCTCGCCGCGCAGCGCACCGAGTATCGCGGCGCGGAGACGGCGCTGTTCGCGGGCGTGTGGGCGATCTTCGGGCACGGGAACGTGGCGGCGCTCGGCGAGGCGCTGGAGGCGGGGCGCGACCTGCTGCCCACCTACCGCGCGCACAACGAGCAGGCGATGGCGCACGCGGCGATCGCCTTCGCCAAGGCGAGCAACCGGCGGCGCATGATGGCCTGCACGACCTCGATCGGCCCAGGCGCGACGAACATGGTCACGGCGGCGGCGCTGGCGCATGTGAACCGGCTGCCGGTTTTGCTGCTGCCGGGCGACGTGTTCGCCTCCCGCCGCCCCGATCCCGTTCTGCAGCAGGTGGAGGACTGGGCGGATGGCACGGTGTCCGCCAATGACTGCTTCCGCCCGGTGAGCCGGTATTTCGACCGCATCGCACGGCCCGAGCAATTGTTGGCCGCGCTGCCGCGCGCGCTGGCGACGCTGACCGACCCGGCCGCTTGCGGGCCGGTGACGCTCGCGCTCTGCCAGGACGCGCAGGCCGAGGCGTTCGACTTCCCCGAAAGCTTTTTCGCCCCCTGTCTGTGGCTGCCGCGCCGGCCGCCGCCCGATGCGCGCGAGCTGGCGGCAGCCGCGCGGCTCGTGCGCGCCGCCAAGCGTCCGCTTATCATCGCGGGCGGCGGAGTGGCCTATGCCGAAGCGGGCGATGAACTCGCCGCCTTCGCCGCCGCGCACCGCGTGCCGGTGGCGGAGACGCAGGCGGGGAAGGGCGTGCTCGGGCACAGCGATCCGCACAATCTCGGCGCGCTCGGCGTCACCGGCACGGCGGCGGCCAACCAATGTGCCGCCGAGGCCGACTTGATCCTCGCGGTCGGCACGCGGCTTCAGGACTTCACGACGGGCTCCTGGGCGCTGTTCCGCGATCCGGGGCGGGTGCTGGTGGGGCTGAATGTGCAGCCGTTCGATGCCGGCAAGCATCGCGCGGCGCCGTTGGTTTGCGACGCGCGCGAGGGGCTGCGTGCCCTGAGCGGCGCGCTGGGCGCGCACCGCGCGCCCGAGGCATGGATGCGCCGTGCCGCCGAACGCAAGGCGTCGTGGCTGCGCGCCGCGGCGGCGGCGATGGCGCCGCGCAACGCGGCGCTGCCCTCCGATGCGGAGGTGATCGGCGCGGTGCGCGGCGCGGTCGGCGACAACGCGGTGGTGGTGTGCGCGGCGGGCGGGCTGCCGGGCGAGTTGCACAAGCTCTGGCCGGTGGCGCGGCGCGGCGGTTATCACCTGGAATACGGCTACTCCTGCATGGGCTACGAGATCGCGGGCGGGCTCGGCGTGAAGCTCGCCGATCCTGCGCGCGAGGTGGTGGTGATGGTCGGCGACGGCAGCTATCTGATGCTGAACAGCGAGATCGCGACCTCGGTCGCGCTCGGGCTCAAGCTGCTGATCGTCGTGCTCGACAATGGCGGCTTCGGCTGCATCAACCGCTTGCAAAGGGCAACGGGCGGCACCAGTTTCAACAACCTGCTGGCGGAGACGCATGCCGTCGATTTCCGCGCGCACGCGGAAAGCTTGGGGGCTGTAGCCGAGGCTGTTCCGAATTTGGCCGAGCTGCCGGCCGCACTTGCGCGCGGTCTGGCGGCAAATCGGACATTTGTCACGGTGATCCGCACCGACCCGGATCGCGCCACGGAAGCAGGCGGGCATTGGTGGGATGTCGCGGTGCCCGAGGTGTCGGCGCGCGCCGAGGTGCGCGCGGCGCGCGCCGAGTACGAGCGTGCCCGCGCGGCGCAGCGCCTCGGGGACTGAGCGATGGCGGTGCGGCTCGGCACGAACCCGATCGGCTGGTCGAATGACGATCTGCGGAGCCTGGGTGGCGCGACGCCGCTCGACACCTGTTTGCGCGAAGCCAAGGAGGCGGGGTTCGAGGGGATCGAGCTCGGGCACAAGTTTCCCCGCGAGCCCGGCGCGTTGCGTGCCGTGCTGGCGGCGCATGGGCTCGATCTCGTTTCCGGCTGGTACTCGGCTTCGCTGCGCGTGCGCGACGTGGCGGCGGAGATGGCGGCGTTGCGCCCGCATCTCGATCTGCTCAGGGCGCTCGGCTGCAGCGTGCTGATCCTGTGCGACACCACGGCCGCCATACATGGGGATCGCGCGGCGCCGCTGTCGCGCCGGCCGGTGCTGGCGGAAGCGGAGTGGCCGCGCTTCGCCGCGCTTCTGTCGGCGCTGGCCGAGGCGGTCGCCCGGGAAGGCGTGGCGATCGCCTATCACCATCACATGGGCACGCTGATCCAGACCGAGGCGGAGATCGACCGGCTGATGGCGGAGACCGCGCCAGCGCTAAAGCTGCTGCTCGACACGGGTCATGCGACCTTCGCGGGCGCCGATCCGGTGCGGCTCGCCCGCAAGCACCGGGCGCGGATCGCGCATGTCCACTGCAAGGACCTGCGCGCTGCAATCGTGCGCGAGGCCCTGGCGCGCGATTGGAGTTTCCTCGATGCGGTGATCGCCGGCGCCTTCACCGTGCCGGGTGACGGCGTTGTGGATTTCGCCTCCGTGCTCGCGGAGTTGAGGGGTTATGTGGGCTGGCTGGTCGTGGAGGCCGAGCAGGATCCCGAAAAAGCGCCCCCGCTCGCCTATGCGCGGATGGGGGCGGCCAATCTGCGGCGGTTGGCGGCCGAGGCCGGCATGGTGTCCGGCGGTGCAAAATGATCGACCGGGTGCGGCTGCCGCGCCTACAATCCGCGCTTGCAAGGAATGGAGGCGTGCCGTGACGGGATGCCGGTTTCTCGACGAGCTGAGTTTCGCATCCCTGATCGCGCCGGTTTCCGAGGAGGAGTTCCGGGCGCGCTACTGGGAACAGCAGCCCCTGGTCGTTCAGCGAAACGATCCCGGTTACTACGGCGACTTCTTCACGGTGGAGGATTTCGACGCGGCGGTGATGCGGCTGCCGCGACAGGTGAAGATCAACAACGCGACGCGCAAGGGCGCGGGCGGCACCACCTCCCGCGAGGCGAGCACGAAAGGGCGCGAGGACATCCTGGCCGAGCTGCGTGCCGGGGGTTCGCTGATCCTGGAGCAGTTGCAACGCTATGATCCGAAGCTCGGCTTGTTTTCGCGCGTGCTTTGGCAGGAGGTCGGTCATGCGTTCGAGACGAATCTCTATCTGACCCCGCCTTACGGCAAGAGCTCTGTGCCGCACTGGGACAACACCGACGTGTTCATCCTGCAGGTGTTCGGCAGCAAGCTCTGGCGCATCGAGAAGGAGCGTCGGGTCTTTCCCGTCCGGCCCGACAAGATGGGCGACGAGCCGCGCGAGTTCCGCGGCGAGGTGACGGAGCTGACGCTCGCGCAGGGCGATCTTCTCTACATTCCGCGCGGATTCATGCACATCGCCGAATGCGGGCCGGACGCGTCGCTGCACATTTCGGTCGGCGTGGTGCCGGTGGTGCTGGAGGAATTGCTGCACGCCATCATCACGGCGGCCGTGCGCGGCGACGAACGCCTGCGCGTCGCGCTGCCGCCCGGGTTCATGCACGAGGAGCCGTCTGGCGTGGTCAAGCGCGCGTCCGCCGCGCTGCGCGCGCTGGCCGATCCTTCTTTTGTCGGCGCAGTGTTCGACCAGTTCCGCGACGAGCTCGTGCAGGCTGCCGCCCTCGATATATCCGGGCAAATCGCGGACGCGTTCCGGGAACGGCCGATCACCGCCGCCGACATAGTGGGACCGCGGCGGGGCGTGATCTGCCGTTTGCACCCGGGCGAGGAGAGCGTCCGGCTGAACGTGGGCACGCGGGCGATCGTCTTTCCCGGCATTTTCGGCCCGGCGCTCGACTTCGCGCTCAACACTCAAGAATACGCGGTGGCGTCGGTGCCGGGCGCGTTCGACGATGCGACGCGGATCGCTTTCGTCGAGCGGCTGATCGAGGAGGGGCTGGTGGTGCGGAAGGGCGCCGTCAGTTGATCACGATGCGCGGTCCCGCGCCTGGGGCGGCGGCGGTGACTTTCTGCCACACGCGGGCGGCGAGATCGGCGTAGGCGCGCGCCGCCTCGCTTCGGGGTGCCGCAGCGACGATCGGCGTGCCGGCATCGCCCGCCTCGCGAATGTCGAGCAGCAGCGGAATCTCGCCGAGGAAGTCGGCACCGAGGCGCTTGGCTTCGGCGCGCGCGCCGCCATGGCCGAAAATCTCGGCACGGTGGCCGCAATTGGGGCAGCAGAAATAGCTCATGTTCTCAACGAGGCCCAGCACCGGCACGCGCACGCGCTCGAACATCCGCACGCCGCGGCGCGCGTCGATGAGTGCGATGTCTTGCGGCGTGGAGACGATCACGGCGCCCGTCAGCGCCACGCGCTGCGCCATCGTGAGCTGCGCGTCGCCGGTGCCGGGCGGCATGTCGACGATCATCACATCGCGCGCGCCCCAGGTGACTTGGCCCATCATCTGCTCGAGCGCGCCCATCACCATCGGACCGCGCCAGATCATCGGCGTTTCCTCCTCGACCAGGAAACCGATCGACATGCACGCAAGGCCCCATGCCTCGATCGGCACCATGCGCTCGCCCCGCACCTCCGGCTTGCGGGCGATGCCGAGCATCCGCGGCAGGCTGGGGCCGTAGATATCGGCATCCAGCAGTCCGACGGAGAGGCCCTGATGGGCGAGCGCCACGGCGAGGTTCACGGCGACGGTGGACTTGCCGACGCCGCCCTTGCCCGATGCCACCGCGACGATCGCCCTGACGTCGGGCAGCAACGCGGGCCGCGCGGCGCCGTGCGCCGGGCGGTGGCCGTGCGCGGCGGCGGGCCGCTGCGGCGCGGCCGGAGCGGCGGCGGGCTTGTGCGCGGTCAGCACGGCGGTCGCGTTCATCACGCCGGGCTGGCGCGCGAGCAGCGCCTCCACCGAGGCGCGCACCGGCTCCATCTTCGCCGCGTGCGCGCGATCGGTGAGCAGGGCGACGTGAACGAGGCCGCCGCGCACCTCGATCGCCTCGACGAGGCCCGCGGAAACGATGTCGCGGCCGGACGCGGGATCGACGATCGCGCGCAGCGCCTCGCGCAATGAATCGGGCGATGGCTGGCCTGGGGCCGTGCTCATTTGCTTGCATTCCCTTCTTGGGCATGAGAGTCCACGCCGCCGTGAGCCGGTGGAAGGCACTCGGCCGATATGTGGCGCAGCCTCGTCTGCGCGGAAAGCCCGGCCCCGCGTGCGCCGGCTTCAGGAGCGAAACACGCCATGCCTTCTGACAACGGTGGCCCGAATCCCTGGGGCACGCAGCGGCCGAATCCGCGCCCGGGCCAGCGCGTCCCCTGGGGCGACGGGCCTGACCGGGGCGGCGGGGGCGGGCGCGGGCCTGGGCCGGGCGGACGCGGGCCGGGGCCGGGCGGCCCGGTGCCGCCGATGCCCGAACTTGAGGAGCTGATCGCGCGTGCCCAGGCGGCCGTGCGGCGGCTCCTGCGCGGGCGGAGCGGCGGCGGCGGGCGCGGTCTCATGCTTGCCGGGCTCGCCTTCCTCGCGCTCTGGCTGATCAGCGGCTTCTATCGCGTCGAGGCCGATGAGGAGGGCGTGGTGCTGCGCTTCGGCGCGCTGGTGCGCCAGACGCCGCCCGGGCTCAATTATCATCTGCCCTGGCCGATCGAGCGGGTGGAGACGCCGAAGGTCACGCGCGTCAACCGGATCGAGATTGGCTACCGCTCGGGCGGGGGCGGCGCCGACGAGCAGGCGGATGCAGCGACGAGCGGGCACGAGGTGGCGCAGGAAGGGCTGATGCTGACCGGCGATGAGAACATCGTCGATGTCAACATCGCGGTGCTGTGGCGGATCGACGATGTGGCGGCGTTCCTGTTCAACACGCGCGATCCGCGCGACACGATCAAGTCGGTGACGGAAAGCGTGCTGCGCGAGGTGATGGGGCGCACGCCGATCCAGCCGGCGCTTGGCCCCTTGCGCGCGCAGATCGCCGACGACGTGCAACGGCAAACGCAGCAGATTTTGGACGGCTACAAGGCAGGCGTGCAGATCGTGCAAGTGCTGCCGCAGAAAGTCGATCCGCCGCAGGCGGTGATCGAGAGTTTCCGCGACGTGCAGCGCGCCAACACCGACGCCGAGCGGATGCGGAACCAGGCGGAGGCTTACCGCAACGACATCGTGCCGAGCGCGCGCGGCCAGGCGGCGCGGATCGTGGCGCTCGCCGAGGGCGACAAGCAGGCCGCGATCGCCCGCGCGCAGGGCGAGGCGCAGCGCTTCCTGAGCGTGCTGGCGGCGTACCAGCTCGCCAAGGACGTGACGCTGAAGCGGCTTTACATCGACACGATGCAGGAGGTGCTGAGCCACACCCAGAGCATCGTGATCGACGACCGGATGCGCAGCGTGCTGCCGTTCCTGCCGCTCGAGCCAGGCGGCGCGCCGGCGACGGCCGCCGCGGCGGCGTCGGCGGCGAAGCCTGTGGGAGCGGGGCAATGAGCCGCGGCAAGGTGGCGCTGCTGGCGGCGCTGGTGGTGATGGTGGTGTTCGGCTTCGCCACGCTGTTCACAGTCGCGCAGACCGATCAGGCGCTGGTCACCGAGTTCGGCAAACCCGTGCGGGTGGTGGAGACGCCCGGGCTGCATGCGCGGATTCCCTTCGTGCAGGGCGTGATCACCTTCGACCGCCGCCTGTTGCTTGCGCGCGCGCCGAGCGAGGAGGTGATCCTGGGCGACCAGCGCCGGCTGATCGTTGATAGTTTCACGATGTACCGGATCGCCGACCCGCTCCGCTTCTATCAGGCGGCAGGCGCCTCGGAGGCGGCGATCTCCGGGCGGCTGACCGCGATTGTGTCTTCCGCGATCCGCCGGGTGCTGGGCACGCGCTCGCTGCCCGACGTGCTATCGGCGGACCGCGACCGGATCATGGCGAACATCCGCACGCAAGTGGACGGCGAGATGCAGGCGTTCGGGGTGAAGGTGGAGGACGTACGGATCCGCCGCGCCGACCTGCCGCGCGAGAACACCGAGGCGATCCTGTCGCGGATGCAGAGCGAGCGCGAGCGGGTGGCGGCGCAGGCGCGCGCTGAGGGCGGTGCGGAGGCCGCGCGCATCCGCGCCGACGCCGAGCGCGACCGCACGGTGCTGCTGGCGGACGCGCAGGCGCAGGCCGACCGGCTGCGCGGCGAAGGCGAGGCGATCGCCACCAAGACCTATGCCGACGCCTACGGGAAGGATCCCGGGTTCTATGCGACCTGGCGGACGTTGCAGGCCTATCGGGCGAGCTTCGTGGATGGGAAGTCGAAGCTTGTTTTAACCCCGGACTCCGACTTCCTGCGCCTGCTGACCGCGGCACCCGAACCGGCGGTGGTGCCGGCGGGACGGTGAGGGGTTCCGGCCGGCGACGGGATCGCGTATGGAGGCGGTGCAGGACCCGTAGCTCAGCTGGATAGAGCGTCGCCCTCTGAAGGCAGGTGTCAAGGGTGTTCTGTGAGTGAGTAACTGCAGAAAGGTTCGTGAAAACAGTAGCTTGAATGATCCTGCAAGCGCCGCCCAACCCTGAAAAATTTTCGCGTAAGCGCCGCGTAAGCAGTTTTCGGAGAACGGGGGCGGAACAGCGGGTAGCGGGGCGTAGTCGCCCGGCGGCCGCGATGCAGGAATGGTTTGTGAAGGCCGAATCCGTTGACCCTCATAGGTCGGTCGGGCTAGGCGAAATTGAGATGCACCCGTAGCTCAGCTGGATAGAGCGCCACCCTCCGAAGGTGGAGGCCACACGTTCGAATCGTGTCGGGTGCGCCAACCTCCCTAGATGTGCGCCTTGTGGCGCCAGTCGGATTAGGTTGGCTGAGGGCTCGAAGATGTCGAGCCAGCCCACTTTCTCGTCCTGCCGTGCTTCCAACCGCCCGCACCTGCGGACGCATCTTCATGCTGGCAGCCTTGAATTAGCCTGGGTCCCTTTAAGATATATGCGGTATGCTTTAATAGCGGCCCAAGCTAATTAAAGGATCGCCTGTGACGAACGGAGAGAACCACAGGCTCGGCGCCTATGTCGAAACGAGCGCGGGAGGCGAGCGCGTGCCGGCGCGACGACCATTACCGGCTCCTGCAGGAGGTCCGCCAGGCTGGGACCTGGGAGACCTGGATGGAGTTCTTCCTGACCGGCGTCGCGGAGACCGCTGAACAAGCCTTCGCGACCGCGCGCGATCTGATCGCCATGTTCGATGCTCACCGACAGCAGATCGCCGGCCTCGGCCGCGCGGCCCCATCCGCGGTTCGCGTCCACGAATTGATGCAAGCCAGCCCAATCGTCACCATCCAGACTGTCTCCGAGAAACTCGCCGTCTCTTTCCCGACCGCCAGCACGGCGCTGGAAAACCTCGCCGAGATCAACGTCGTGCGCGAGACCACGGGACGGCAACGCGGCCGGATCTACGCCTATTCGGACTATCTGGCCTTGCTCGATCGCGGCACGGATCCCTTGCCGACCTGACGCGCCGAGGGTAATCGAAACCAAGAGCAACGTATATCGAGATGGAGGCGAACAGGGAGGGGCGGCAAAGTTTGTAGGAGGCGTCGGCGCGTATCCGGGCCGACGATGTGAACGGCGTGGATATAGAGCTTCGTGATTTGCGTTTGGCGCTCGTAACGTCACAGCACCGCAGCCTGCGGCAGGCGGCGGAAGCTCTGAACATACGCCAATCGACCCTGAGCCGCCGGCTGCACGAGATCGAGCGCCAACTCCGCGTGGTGTTATTCGAAAGGACGAATGGCGGCACCCGCCTCACCACGGTGGGGCTGGAGTTCATCGCGAGCGCCAAGCGGATACTCGATGACGTGGATATTGAGCTCCAGCGGCTCAGGAGCAGGAGCCGTGGCGAACTTGGCCTGCTGGCGATCGGCGTTCAAGCCTCTCCTTCGGCAGGGAACATGCACACGACGCTCGTCGGATACAGTCGGCGCTTTCCGGATGTGGATGTGCGCACGGTCGATGGAAGCCATGAGTGGCTGCTTTGCGCACTCGCGGGCAACGCCGTCGATGTCGCGATCATGACCGGCCAAGCGACGGCGTGGGACGGTCGCGTGCTTTTATTCTGGAGCGAGCGGGTGATCGTGGCTTTCCCCGAGCATCATGCGCTTGGTCAAAATCCGAGGATCCGCTGGGCGGATCTCGTAAATGAAAAATTCCTCGTCCCGCAGCAAGGCCCAGGACCGGAATTGGAAGGGCTGCTCACGGCGAAGCTTCATCATGCGGTGGGCTTCCAGCACATCCTCCATCAGGACGTTTCACTGGACAGGTTGCTGAGCCTGATCAGTGCGAATTATGGAACGCTCTTGATGTTCGAGGGCGCGACGGGGGGCCGCTACAAAGGCGTCGTTTACCGGGAAGTCTGGGACGACGACGGCCCGACCCAAGTCAAATTCATAGCCTGTTGGCGAGATACGAACAGCAATCCCGCACTGGGATCGTTCCTGGCGATGTTGCGCGAAAACTATCCCGCCCTCTCGGCCGAACCGCCTGCGACCTGAGCGGCTCGATCGCGACGCGCCTTGGCGAAGGCTCGGTCGGTCGCCATGGATCGCTCAATCATCGGCACGATGAGCTTCGCGCCCGACGAAATCTTCGCGAGAGAAATGTCAGCCAAAATCAAATCGCGCCGAATGCCAACTGCCGGATTTAGGTTGAACGCCGGATCGAGGGGGTGCGCGTAGCGGGGTCTTGCCGTCCAAGACTGTGTGGGGCCTGGCTGTGTTGTAGTAGGTGATCCACCTGGCGATACCGGCTCGGGCCTGCGACCGGGTCTCGAATGCATTGAGGTAGATGCATTCGTATTTCAGCGACCGCCAGAAGCCCTCGATGAACACGTTGTCGAGCCATTGGCTGCGCCCATTCATGGAGACCCGGATGCCGGCTGCGGTCAACACCTCGGTGAATCGCGGGCTGGTGAATTGGCTGCCCTGGTCGGTGTTGAAGATTTCCGGGGTGCCGAAGCGTGCGATTGCCTCCTATAGCGCCTCGATGGAGGGGCCGCCTCCATAGTGTTCGACAGGGGCCAGGAGCAGCGCCGACTGCACCAGATCGAGCGGGCGGTGGCCGGCAGGGTCCGCAGTCATGGCGTCTCGCCCCCAAACCGGTCGCGACGGTCCTGATCGCGCACCAGCCAGTGTACCACCCCGAGCGCGAGGGCGGCAGCGGCCAGGGCAGCGATCTCGGCCGACCCTGTCTCGCTGAGGTCGAGGATGATGAACTTGCGCGCTATGGCAAGAAGGGCGATCAGCACGATCGTGCGGACCTGAAGGATCCCGAAGCTGCGCTGGGCCACCACCAGCAGGGATCGCTCGAACTCAAGTGCGATCACCACGGTGAAAATCATCCCGAAGACGACCTGGAGGTTATCATAACCGAGCGCATCAAATACCCCCAAAACCAAGCGGTTCACAACCTCGCGAATCAACGCCCAGACTGCAGCCACGACGATCACTGCGATGATGACACTGCGGACGGAGATGACAACTTGTTCGAACTTCTCGTAGAGCGTCATCGCCGACCATTGTTCATGGGTCAGCCAGGATCTTTTCATTCTCCCTCGAAAGCCGCCCCAGGGAGACAAGCTCCCCGGGGCTCGCCAGACGGCGCGGTATCACACGGAGTGGAGGGGACGCCGCAAACCGGCGACACTCAACGTGGCAAATCAGCCGTTCTTCACCTCGATGCGCTTGACCTTGGCCTGTGCCTCGGGGGTCTGGGGTAGCCTGATCGTCAGAACCCCGTTCTTGAAGGATGCTTGCGCCTTTTCGGCATCCACACCGGCGGGGAGCGGAATTGTTCGATAGATCGCGCCGTAGCTGCGTTCGGAGAGATAGTATCCCTTCCTCTCCCCATTCACAGTCAACATGTCATCGTTGACCGTCACCTCGATGTCCTTCATCTACATGCCAGGCAACTCGATCGACACTTCGATCGCCTTGTCGGTCTCAACCACGTCGGATTTCGCCTCGCCACGGCCAAAGGGCCATTCGAAATGACCGACCCGGTTCCAGAAACTCTCGAACACCTGGTTCATCTCGCGCTGAAGCGTCGCGATCGGGTTGGCTTCGCTGCTCTTGGCTTCTGGCGTGCCGTCCTGGCGGGCCCAGGGAATGAGGTCTTTGATCTGCATGATATGGTCTCCTTTGATTTTTAGGCGCCCGTGACGGCAATCCGTTTCGGCTGCGCTTCAGGGGCTCGGGGCAGCGTCAAAGTGAGGACGCCACCGCGCATCTCGGCTTCGATCCTGTCGGGGTCGAAGTCCTCTGAAAGCGTGAAGGCACGTTCGAAATCGCCCTCGCCATATTCGGCATAGGCAAGTCCCAGATTTCCTAGCCGCACGGGCTCAACCTTGCCGCGGATCGTCAGCACGCGATTTTCGAGCGTAATTTCGACCGCATCGGGGACGACCCCGGGCATTTCGAGCATCATGAAGACGCCCCGATCGGTCTCGACGATATCAGTGAGCGGGCGGTAGATGCGGCCGCCGCCGGTGGTTTCAGGCGCGTCGGTCGGTGTCTTTGCGGTGGCCTGCGTGATGTCGGTGCTCATCGTTCCAGCTCCTCCCAGGCTGCCTTGATCTCGATTTTCTTCGGCTTCTCTTCCTCTGGCCGGGAGATGACGATCCGCAATACGCCGTTCCTCATCCTCGCCTCGACCTTGTCATCCGAAGCCGCGAATGGCAGGCGGATAGCGCGGAAAACTTGCCATAACCGCGTTCGTTGCGGTGCCAGCGCGCACCGTCGGGAACCTCGGGCGCCTTGCGTTCGCCCGACAGCGTCAGGACGTTGTCCTTGATCGAAATCTCGATATCGCCCGGTTCGACACCCGCAAGTGCAGCGGTGACGGCAACGGCCTCGGAGCCTTGCCACACATTTACCGCCGGGAACGCCGCGCGGGACGACGGCCAGAAATCGCGGTCCAGATCGCGCATCATGGAGCGCATCAGCGCAAAAGGATCGCTGCGGCGCGGATATCTCGGATAGGGCATCGCTGGCCTCCTGTTGCTGATCGACGCTCCGAACCGGCAGCATGGTCCGCCCAGGCAACCGGGCCGGCCGGGATGTCAGGATGTCGGTCCGGATGCGGCTGTTGCAGAGGCGAGGCTGATCGGCATGGAAAAGAGAACCGAATACAACATCTGGTACTGGATCGCCGCCTTCGTTGCGATCCTCTTCATCCAGAACCTGATCGCCGGCTGGCAGTCGGTCGCCCCCATCACCTACAGCCAGTTCGAGAGCTATCTAAACGATGGCAAGATCGCCTCGGTTGCGGTCGGATCAGACACTATCACCGGCACGTTTAAAGAGCCGATTGGCGGCAAACGACAGTTTGTCACCACGATCGTAGATCCCGCGATCCTGGCGCGGATCGACCGCTCGGGGGTGGAGATCACCGGGGTTCCGCAGAATACGCTGTTCGGCACCATTCTGTCCTGGGTGGCGCCGGCGCTCGTCTTCTTCGGAGTCTGGATGATCCTGTTCCGAAAGTTCGCCGAGCGGCAAGGGTTGGGCGGCTTCATGCAAGTCGGCCGCAGCAAGGCCAAAGTCTACATGGAAAAGGAAACCGGCGTCAGTTTCGCTGACGTGGCCGGCGTAGACGAGGCCAAGGCCGAGCTGGAGGAGGTCGTGGAGTTCCTCAAGAACCCGGCCGAATACGGAAAGCTGGGCGCACATATCCCCAAAGGAATATTGCTCGTTGGGCCGCCGGGGACCGGCAAGACGCTTCTCGCGCGCGCGGTGGCGGGTGAGGCGGGCGTGACCTTCTTTTCGATCTCGGGATCAGAGTTCGTCGAGATGTTCGTGGGCGTCGGTGCCGCACGGGTGCGCGACCTGTTCGAGCAGGCCCGGAAATCCGCCCCGGCGATCATCTTCATCGACGAACTGGACGCTCTTGGGAGGGCGCGCTCTTCCGGCCAGATCGCCGGTGGCCATGATGAGCGCGAGCAGACGCTGAACCAGCTTCTGACCGAGCTCGACGGCTTCGACCCTTCGGTGGGCATCGTGCTCCTGGCCGCCACCAACAGGCCCGAGATCCTCGACCCTGCGCTTCTGCGCGCGGGCCGCTTCGACCGGCAGGTGTTGGTGGATCGGCCCGATAAGAAGGGACGTGTCCAGATTCTTGGCGTTCACATGAAAAAGGTGAAGCTCGCCCCGGATGTCGATGCCGACAAGGTGGCGGCGCTGACCCCCGGCTTCTCCGGGGCCGACCTCGCCAATCTGGTCAACGAAGCCGCGCTGCTTGCCACGCGCCGCAAGGCCGATGCGGTGACGATGGAGGACTTCAACAATGCCGTCGAACGCATCGTCGCTGGGCTCGAGAAGAAGAACCGTGTTCTGAACCCGCGCGAACGCGAGATCGTGGCGCATCACGAAATGGGGCACGCGCTGGTGGCGATGGCTCTGCCGGGGGTGGATCCGGTGCATAAGGTCTCGATCATACCGCGCGGGATTGGCGCGCTCGGCTACACCATCCAGCGGCCGACCGAGGACCGCTTCCTGATGACGCGCGAGGAGCTCGAAAACAAGATCGCCGTGCTGCTTGGCGGGCGCGCGGCGGAGAAGATCATCTACAATCATTTCTCGACGGGGGCGGCCGACGACTTGGTCAAGGCAACCGACATCGCCCGTGCCATGGTTGCGCGTTACGGCATGGACCCCGATCTCGGCAATGTCAGCTATGAGACCGACCGCCCGGGTTTCCTCGGCGCCGGCGATCAGGCGTCCTGGCTCAACCGCCGCTACAGCGAGGCCACGGCCGAGCGAATGGACCTAAAGGTGCGCGACATCGTCGATGGCGTGTTCAAGCGCACCCTCACTCTTCTTGAAACCAATCGGGATCTTCTTGAGCGATCGGCGCAGGATCTCCTGCAACGAGAGACACTGGACGAGCCCGATCTGGTGGCAATCGGGTCCAAGGTGAAAAGAACGGAAGCGGTCGCTGCGTGACACTGTCACTGGCGCAGATGATCTGCGGATAACCCTGACTGGATAAGGATCAAGGAGAAGACAAATGGCAAATGGAGCTTGCGATATTTGCGGTCGCCCGGCGACGGCGCGCGTGCGCGCCTCGGTAAACGGCAGAATTCGGAACATGGAGCTTTGCGACCAGCACTACCGCGACATGGTGCGCCGCTCGGGCCGCAGCGCCTCGCCGCTGGAATCGCTGTTCGGACGGCATTCGCTGTTCGACGAGTTCTTCGGCGACAGCGGTTTTGGCAGCCTGTTCGGCGACAGCCCGTTGCGGGGCGGCTCGCCGGACCTGGTGAGCGCAGGCGACGACGACGTGGTGGACGCCACCTTCGGCGACGACACCCCCCGCCGCGGTGGGCGGCGCGGCGGCGGACGCACCATTGCCGACCGGCTGAGCGAACAGGGCAACAAGCTATTGCAGGAGGCGGCACAGAAGGCAGGAGAATTCGGGCGCAGCGAGGTCGATACCGAACACCTTCTTTTCGCGCTGACCGGCTCGGAGGTGGTCAGGACGATCCTTGGTCAGTTCAAGGTCGATGTGGACGATCTGCGCCGGCAGATCGAGAAGGACGCAAAGCGCGGGGAGGCCAAGGCGTCGGGCGAGATCGGCGTCAGTCCGCGCCTCAAGGATGCGCTGAATCGCGCGTTCATCGCGTCTAACGAACTCGGCCATTCCTACATTGGGCCCGAGCACCTGTTGATCGGCCTCGCCGAGGAGGGCGAGGGCCTTGCCGCCTCGATCCTGCGCAAGTACGGGCTGACGCCGCAGGCTCTGCGCCAGCAGGTGACCAAGGTCGTCGGCAAAGGCGCCGAGGAAGGCCGCGTTGAGGCGCCCTCCAGCACGCCCGATCTCGATCAGTACAGCCGCGACCTGACGAAGCTCGCGCGCGAGGGCAAGCTCGACCCGGTCATCGGACGCGCCCGTGAGATCGAGACGACGATCGAGGTTCTGGCCCGGCGCAAGAAGAACAACCCGGTGCTGATCGGCGAGCCGGGCGTCGGCAAGACCGCCATCGTCGAGGGACTTGCGCAACGGATCGTCGCGGGCGAGGTGCCCGAGGCGCTGCGCGACAAGCGACTGGTCGAGCTCAACATCAACTCGATGGTCGCCGGGTCGAAGTATCGCGGCGAGTTCGAGGAGCGGGTGCAGAAGATCCTCAAGGAGATCACCGAGGAGAAGGACAGCCTAATTCTGTTCATCGACGAGATCCACACCATCGTCGGCGCCGGTCAGGGCGGCGGCGAAGGCGGTCTCGACATCGCCAACACCTTCAAGCCGGCGCTGGCGCGGGGCGAGTTGAACCTGATCGGCGCGACGACGCTTAACGAGTACCAGAAATACATCGAGAAGGACGCCGCGCTCGAACGCCGCTTCCAACCAGTCTATGTCGAAGAGCCCACGGTAGCCCAGGTCATCATGATTCTGCGCGGCCTGCGCGACACGCTGGAGGCGCACCACAAGGTGACGATCACCGACGAGGCCATCGTCGCGGCGGCCGAGCTTTCGGACCGCTACATCACCGGCCGCTTCATGCCCGACAAGGCGATCGATCTGATCGACCAAGCCGCCGCCCGGGTGAAAATCAGCGCGACGTCGCGGCCTGTGGACGTGCAGGAGCTCGAGGCCGAGGTCGCGCAGATCAAGCGCGAGCAGGACTATGCCGCCGCCCGCAAGCAGTTCGATCGAGCGGCCGAGCTGAAGAAGGAGCTAGAGGCCAAGCAGAAGGAGTTGGACGAGCTTCTCGAGATCTGGAAGCGCGATCAGGCTTCGGCGACCGCCGAGGTGCGCGTCGATCATGTGGCTCAGATCGTGTCGAAGATCACCGGCGTTCCGGTCACCGAACTCACCACCGAGGAGAAGGACAAGCTTCTCAAGCTGGAAGAAAAGCTGCACGAGCGCGTCATCGGCCAGGAAGAGGCCATCCGTGCGGTGGCCGATGCGGTGCGGCTGGCGCGTGCGGGGCTGCGGGAGGGACGCGGTCCCACGGCGACCTTCCTCTTCCTCGGGCCCACGGGCGTCGGCAAGACGGAACTGGCCAAGACGCTCGCCGAGGTGATCTTCGGCGATCAGGACGCGATGATCCGCATCGACATGTCGGAATACGGCGAGCGCCATTCGGTCGCCCGGCTGGTGGGCGCGCCTCCGGGCTATGTCGGCTACGAGGAAGGCGGGCAACTGACCGAAAAGGTGCGCCGCCGGCCCTATTCCGTCGTGCTGCTCGACGAGATCGAGAAGGCGCACCCGGATGTCTACAACATCCTGCTGCAGGTGTTCGACGACGGCCGCCTGACCGACGGCAAGGGCCGGGTGGTGGACTTCACCAACACCATCATCATCGCCACCTCTAACCTCGGTTCGGACATCATCCAGCGCAACCTCAAGAAACGCGGCACCAAGGAGTTCGACGAGGCGAAGCAGAAGGCCGAGCTGATGGAGGTGCTGCGCGGCCATTTCCGACCCGAGTTCATCAACCGGATCGACGAGATCATCGTCTTCCACTCGCTGAACCAGACCGAGATTCGCCAGATCGTCGAGCTGCAACTGAACCGGGTGAAGCGGACCGCCATGACCCAAGGCGTCGAACTCGAATTCGACGTGAGCGTCGTGGATCACTTCGGCGCGGTCGGCTTCCGCCCCGAATTCGGCGCCCGCGAGCTGCGCCGGTTGATCCGGTCGGAGTTGGAGACCGAACTCGCCCGCGAGATGCTCTCGGGCCGCATCGGCGATGGCGACAAGGTGCGCGTCGCCTGGTCGCCCGAAGTGCAGAAGGTCGTGTTCGAGAAGATCGTGAAGGGCAGCCGTGACGACAGCCAGGCCGGTCAGGCCGGGGCGACAGACGGTGGTGCCGAGAAGTCTGCGCCCTCCGGCATGGCCGGCGCGGAGGCACCGCAGGGCGGAGCGGACGAAAAGACGGCGGACTGAGCCAGCCATCCAGGCCGGGCGCGACGCAATCTCGCGCCCGGCCTTCCACGAAAGGCACGAGACCCATGAAAATCCTGAAGGCATTGCGCAACCTTGACCATCACGGTCAGCACCGCGCCCCTGCAGTGATCGAGGAGGAGGCCCGCCAGCTCGCGTCGCACCTGAAGCGCTTTCGCGACGATCTCGTGCGGCTCGAGGCCACCGTCTCGCAGACGAAGGGCAAGACGCGCATCCATGTCAGCCTGCGCCTGCAACTGCCCTCGGGTGTGATCGCGGCGCAGGAAGAGGGGTTCGAGGTCGAGCCCGCGTTGCGCAAGGCCTTTGCCGACCTGCGCCACAGGCTCGACCGGCATGTGGCGCGTCTCAAGCATGAGCCGGACTGGAAGCGCCCCGCTCGTCGCCGCCGGATCGGCGCGCTTCTGCCTCCGGCGCGCGATGCGGCCGAGGCCGAGCGGCGGGCGCTGTATTTCGACCTGATCGAGGATCATCTGGACCGGGTCTATGACGCCGTTCGGCGCGAACTGACCTATCTCGAAGCCGGCGGATCGGTGCCCCCGGGCCGTCTGGGGCTTCGCGATCTCGTCGATGCGACGATCTTGAAGGGGCTCGACCGGTTCGAGGAGCGGCCGACGGACTTCTCGGTCGGGGACTGGCTGCTGCGGCTGGCCCACGAGGCCGTCGAGGAGGAGGCCCGCGCGGCCCGCCAGGCCCTGCCCGAGGGTGCCGCTTCCCTCGAGGCCGAACCCGAGAAGCCCGAAGAGGATCCGACCGAGGCCGATCAGGAATGGTCCGAGTTCCACCAGCCCGACGAGGTATTGCTGCTCGAGGATCTCATCGCCGACGACCACGGGACCGATCCCGAGAGCGAAGCCGAGCGACACGAAGCGGCACGGGCGCTGCATCGCGCGATGGCCCATCTTCCGTCGCTCTGGCGGCGCGTTCTGGATCGGATACACCTCGCAGGCGAGACGACGGCCGAGGCAGCAACAGCGCTCGGCTTGGACGAGGCCGAGGTCGCCCGGATCGCGCAGGCCGCGACCGGCTTTCTTCGTGCGAAACTGATCGAGGCCGGGGTCGCAGGCGAAACCATCGAAATCGCGAACCTGGAACAGGAAATCGCCCGCACGGCGCGCCTGCCTCAGCCGATCCTCGAGCGGCAGCGGATCATCGTCGCGATGCACGGCGAAGGGGCCATCCTGTTGGAGACTAAAATTCCATCGGATCATCCCAAAGAAGACATTGAATGAACACGAAGTCGCTCAACCCGGCCCTAGACACCGAAGGCGCGCTCTGCACGCTGACGCGCAACTGGTGGCTGTTCATCCTGCGCGGCGTGCTGGCGCTGATCATCGCCGTGCTTGCGTTCCTGATGCCGGCGGAATCGCTCCTGGCTCTGACGCTGGTATTCGGCGCCTTTTCCTTCGCCGATGGCGTGTTCGGCCTGACCTCCGCCATTCGCAACATCCGCAAGGGCCGACGGTGGGGTTGGCTCATGGTCAGCGGCCTGATCGGCATCGCCACGGGCATCGTCGTCGTCGTTTCGCCCTTCGTTGCGACGCTCGTCCTCGCGACGTTCCTGTGGACCAGTATTGCCTTTTGGTCCGTGTTCTCGGGTGCGCTCGAGATCGCAGCGGCGATCCGACTGCGAAAGGAGATCGAGGGCGAGATCTGGCTGGTCCTGAGCGGCATCGTCTCGGTCGTTCTCGGTGTCGTCGTGACCTGGATGCTGATGACGCGTCCGCTCGAAAGCTTTCTCGCGCTCGGCTGGCTGATCGGCTTCTACGCCGCGATCTTCGGGGTGATGATGATCCTCCTCGGGCTGCGGCTGCGCAACGCGGATCGTTCGGACGGTGCGCCCTTCGCTGACGCTTCCTGGTCGGCAAAGGCGTGAGGTGCCCTGTGGTGGATGACGGGCGCCTTGCCGGCGAGGAGGACGATTTCACCCGATGGGACGAATCGGTCTTCGAGCGTTGCCTGAGGGCCGGCTTCAATCCCTTCGGCACCGACGCCGAATCGTCCTGCGGGACAGGGACCATACGCAGCATAGGGAGAAGCACAGATCACATAAGGATCGTGAAAGTGCGTGGCCATAATCAACCGCCGTTTCCGCCGAAGATTCCCGGAACCGACTTGCGATCATGGGACGTGCCGACAGCGATCATCTACCGTCCAACCCGTTGCGCGGGGACATCGGCGCCCGGCCCAGATACTGGGTCCTCGAATTCGAGCCGTCCCGGCCGCCGCAGGTCGAGCCGCTGATGGGATACACGTCCAGCGACGACCCCTATCGCCCAATCCGGCTGAAGTTCCCCGACCGGGACAGCGCCGCGGACTTCGCGAGCGGCAGGACTCGCGTTATTTCGTGCGCGAGGACGCCGCAAAGGCCAAGGCGGCGAACCACTGGGCGGGCGAGGCGCGGCATCAGCTGCATAGGGGCGCCGATGCCCCGGAAGCCTTCCGGATCCCGTTCCGCCCTGATCGCGGCAGCAACGATCACCGCCTCTCGCGCGCCGTCGAGCATGAGGGCACGGCCGACCTGTCTTCCAGCGACCGGGAGGGTTTCGACCCTGTCCTCGAAGCCTCTCTCGAATCCTTCCCCGCCTCCGATCCTCCGGCCTGGACGGGTGTGACATTCGCGGGGAGGAAGACGTGACGGCGGACGGCTTCAGGCGGGTGGAGGCGTAGCATGTTCCCGTGGGCTGACACCGTCGCGCGCCGCTATCCGCCCCTCATCGTATGGGCGTTCATCGGCACGAACGTCGTCGCGTTCCTCTATCAGACCAGCCTGCCACCGCACATGCTGGATCGGTTCCTGTTCGACTTCGCATTGGTGCCGTCGCGCTTCTTCGGCCAGCTCCGCCTGATCGCACCGTCCGACTGGACGCCGTTCCTGACCAACATCTTCCTGCATGCCGGCTGGCTTCACCTCATCCTCAACATGTGGACGCTCTGGATCTTCGGCCCGGCTGTGGAAGACCGACTCGGGCCGGTGCGGTTCGCAGCATTCTATCTGTTCTGCGGCGTGGCCGCGGGGCTTGCCCATGCCCTTGCCAATCCCGACTCGGTCGTCCCCGCCCTCGGCGCGTCAGGCGCCATTGCGGGGGTGATCGGGTGTTATGCGCGGATGTTCCCGGCGGCGCGGCTGGTGGTGATCGTGCCGATCCTGTTCATCCCCCTGTTCTTCGAGGTCAGTGCGCTGGCCTTCGCCGTGATCTGGTTCGCGATGCAGATCATCCCGGGACTGGTGTCGCTCGGTGACACGGCAAGCGGGGGGATTGCCTGGTGGGCGCATATCGGCGGCTTCGTCGCCGGCTGGCTTGCCACGCCGCTTCTGCGCAGGCCCGCCGACACCTATCGCAGATACTACCCCGACGAGGGGATCTACGGCTTCCTGCCGGATGGCCGGAGAAATGGAGGAGGACGTCCATGGATTTGATGCAACTGCTGTGGCTGTTCTTCATCGTCTCGGCGCTGCAGCCGGTGCTGCAGCGGAAATATCTCGAGGCGATGCGCACCCGGAAGATCGCCCAGATCGAGAGGGCGCGCGGAAGCCGGGTGATCCTGATGATTCACCGGCAGGAGACGATGAACCTCCTGGGCTTTCCCCTGGTTCGCTACATCGACGTCAACGATTCCGAAGAGGTTCTTCGCGCGATCCAGCTGACGGACGCCGAGATGCCGCTCGACATCGTGCTGCACACGCCGGGCGGGCTGGTCCTTGCCGCCATGCAGATCGCCCGCGCCATTCAGGGACACAAGGGCAAGGTCACGGTTTTCGTGCCGCATTATGCCATGTCGGGGGGAACCCTGATCGCTCTGGCCGCAGACGAGATCGTGATGTGCGACCACTCCGTGCTGGGTCCGGTCGATCCGCAACTCGGGCAGATGCCGGCCGCTTCGCTCATTAGGGTCGTGGAGCAGAAACCGATTGCCGAGATCGACGACCAGACGTTGATCATGGCCGATGTCGGTCGGAAAGCGATCGCCCAGGTCGAGGCGGCGGCGCGACGGCTCCTCTCCGACAAGATGGACGAGGAAAGGGCGGCAGCCGTGGCGACGAAGCTGGCGACAGGCACCTGGACCCATGACTATCCCATCTCTGCGGATGAAGCGCGCGAGATGGGGCTGCCGGTACGGACCGAAATGCCGGAGCAAATCCTCGAGCTGATGACCCTCTATCCGCAGCCCGTGCGCCGCCAGGGCGGCGGCGTAGAATACCTGCCGGAGCCGCGGCACCGGCAAACCCGCGGGGCCCCGGCCTCGCACTGAACAGCACCGGCCTGTCTGCCCCGCCGAAGCGACACTCAAATGGAGAACAGAATGCCCACCGTCGCTTGCCCGAAATGTAGTTCCGTCAACCGCGTTCCGCAGGAGCGACTGACGGACAACCCCAACTGCGGTCGCTGCGGCGCCGCCTTGTTCGAGGGCCGGCCGGTCGCGCTCACCGCGGCCAATTTCGACCGGCACGCCAATGCCGAATTGCCCCTGCTCGTCGATTTCTGGGCGGAATGGTGCGGACCCTGCAAGGTGATGGCACCGCAGTTCGAGGCGGCGGCGCGTTCGCTCGAACCCCATTTCCGCCTCGGCAAGCTCGATACCGAAGTCGAGCAGCAGATCGCCGGGCGCTACGGCATCCGCGGCATTCCGACCATGATCCTTTTCAGAGGCGGAAGGGAGATCGCGCGAACGAGCGGGGCGATGTCGGCCGCCCAGATCGTGCAATGGGTGCGCGCGCAGGCGTGATCGTTCAGCCTCTCCCTCCACGCAGCCGCGAGCGGATCGGACCATGCATGGCCTGACCGGCTTGCTCCAGAGCGCCGCGGTGCTTGTTCTTGCGGCCTATGTGCTGCTGATGATCTGCGCGCGCGTGGGGGTGCCCAGCATTGCCGGATACATCCTCGCCGGTGCGCTGATCGGGCCGGCGGGCAGCGGGCTCTTGGCCGAAAGCCAGGGGCTCGCGATCATCGGCGAGGTCGGTGTCATCCTTCTAATGTTCGCGCTCGGGCTCGAGTTCTCCTTCGAGAAGCTCGCCTCGCTCCGTCGGCATGTGTTCGGGATCGGCGCTGCCCAGGCCACGCTGACCACTGTTCTGATTGCCCTTCCCGCAGCCTTCGTGCTGGGTCTCGCCCCCGTCCCGGCGATCCTGCTGGGCGGAGCAGTTGCCATGTCTTCCACGGCGATGTGCCTCAAGGTGCTCGCGGGAGCGAATGCTCTTGGGTCTCCGGCGGGCCGGCTGGCGATCTCGGTTCTGTTGTTTCAGGATCTGGCGGCGGTCGGGCTGTTGCTCATGCACGACTCGGCAACCGGCACGGCCGAAGGGCACGGCGTCGCAACCATGATCGGCGGCGCAGCGGCGCTTGTGACGGCGCTCCTTGTCGCGCGGGGACCGCTTCAGGCCCTGGCTAGATGGACGGCCAAGCAGCGGGATCCCGAATTGGCGCAGCTTCTGGCTCTGTCGATTGCCCTCGGGTCGGCGATTGCTGCGACATCCGTCGGTCTGTCGCCCGCGCTCGCCGCCTTCGCGGCCGGAATGATCATCGGCGAAGGAGATGCGCGCCATGTCGTCGAAAAGGAGATCCGGCCGTTTCGCGATCTGTTCGTGGGCATCTTCTTCATCGGCATCGGATCGAAACTGCCCCTCGGGCTTATCCCCTATGTCTGGCCTGCCGTGCTGATCTGGTTGGCGATCTTGATCGTCGGCAAGGCGCTGATCGTGGCTCTGCTCGGGACGCTGTTCGGCGAGGAAGTGGAGATCATGCGCAGGGCCGGCATGATACTTGGGCATGGGGGCGAATTCGGCCTCATGCTTATCTCCGTTTCCATTTCCTCGGGACTCCTCTCCGACATGATCGCTAGCCCACTTCTCCTTGCCATCGGGATCAGCATTCTGGGGGGGAGTCTGCTCGTCCGGTGGGCAGCGCGGCAATGCGCTGCGGTTACCTGAAAGCGAAAGTCCCGGCCTTCGCCTATCTACGCTCCACGCAGGAAGCTCATGGATCAGAACTCCGTCTGCAGATACACCTTGACATAGTCATAGGCGACAGCGGCGGTCGTCGCGCCGGTGTTTGGGAAGGGTCGTGGCGACAGGAACTGCGTAGCAGCTGGCGAGTCGGCGGTAATCTCCTGCTCGAAGACCGCGCCGGAGACCTCGGCGACGACGCGCGACCAGACGGAACTGCCGTTGGGCGATGCTGCGATGCACAGGGTTAGCACGCCGCCTGTCGCGATGGGGACGCTCTCGCCCATGTCGGTCAGCGTCGGCGCACCAGTTGCGTCGTTCGCGAAGAGCTGCCACCGAGTCTGTGTACCCCGCTGGAAGCCTGCGCCGTTTGCTCGACATGTTGCGCGAAAACTATCTCGACTTCTCATGCGGCTCTGACCGAAGGCGACCGAGCTGTCGTATTGACCGACCAGTTTCGCGCCCTGCGGGATCAACAGGTATTGCCCGGTCGGGCTGTCGCAGACGGCCTCCGTCACCTGGGCAGTGATCTGGCCCGGAAGATCGGAGCGGTTGCCGGTGATGAGCGTCGCAGGGATCCCGGTTCCCGCCTGCACGATATAGGGCGAAGCCTTGGCTTCGAGACGGTCGGGGCTGACCGTTCGCTTGTCCGTCGCGGCGTCGAGAAACGCAGTCTTGCGATCCTGCATATTCTGCGCGGACCCAGCATCGACGAGTGGCGTGGGTGCCGGACCGCCCTGTGTCGCCGTCGCCGGCGGAGCAACGAGGCCGACCGGCTGCGGCTGCTGATTGGTCTGGGCGAACAACGCGTACCTCTGGATCGGGCGATTGCGGTGGTGCCTTCCCGGCCGCAACGGGCTTCAACTGCCCGGGCAGCGGCAAGGGCTTCGTCAGCTCGACGATCTTGACCGGCGCCGGGAGATCGACGGTGAGCTTCGCCGGCACGGCGTTGTCGTATTTGATGTCGGGCGGAATGAACTTGTGGGCGCAGCCGCCGAGCGCCGTCACGGACAGCATCAGAGCCGCGAAGCCAGATTTACGGAAAGGCGCAAAGCCGCCCTTCTGGCTCGGTTGAGAGACTGAAAGACGTGAAGCCGGACCGCCGGCTTCCATTGAAATCGGCGGGGTCATTGTCCCAGCTCCTTCGACCAGTTGATGGCGGTGACGTAAATGCCGAGCGGGTTCTTGCGGAGCACGTCGGCGGAGGTCGGCGGCTGGATCGCGACGGTGAGGATCGCGGTCCAGCGTGAGGTCTCGGCGAGCGCGCCGTCCTGATAGCGGTGCTCGACCCACTCGACCCGGAAGCTGGACGGCGATGCGCGGATCACGCTCGAGACGTCGATGGCGATCTGCTGGTGACCCAGCTTGGCGAAGGGGTCGTTCGCTCGGGCGTAGTCGTTGAGCGCCTGCGAGCCCGAGGTGGTGGTGAAGTCGTAGGCCTGCAGCCAGTTCTGCCGCACGATGATCGGATCGGCCGGCAGCGAGCGGACCATTTCGATGAAATGGGCAAGATACCAAGCGATCTCCGGATCGCTCGGGGCATAGTCGGCCGTGGCCGGCGCGACGGCCTGCGCCTGGCCGAGCTTGTCGACCTGCACCACCCAGGGGACGATGCTCTGCCATAGCTGGTCGAATAAGCCTGCTCGATCCGCTGGACGTTGAAGGCGATGTTTTGCGCTTGACCGAGCAGCGACTGGGTCTGTGCGATCGACGACTGAAGCTGGGTCAGCCTCGACATCGGCAGGTTGGCGAGATTGCGCGCCTGGTTGACCAGGCTCGTCGCCTGATTGGTCAACATCTGGATCTGGTTGTTGATCTGCTGCAGCTCGCGCGCCGCCGTCAGCACAACTTGGCTGAAACTGGTTAGGTCGTAGACGAGTCAAGGTCGGCAATGAAAGCGTTCGAATTTGACCACCGCCTCATCGATTCTTATACCCGTTTCTCACGATCGTTCAGCACTATTCGTTCTGATGACCTAAAGGCCGAGATAAACCGCCAGTACGATGCGGGGCGCTTCTGGCCGGACTCGCTTCTGTCGTGACATCTGCGCTGCCAAGCGTGTTGACCGATGAGATCCTGAGGAAGCACCCACTGTCGGTCTGGACCGAATTGGCAATTGGGCTGGAGGACGAGCAGGAACTCAAGCGCAAGAAGCCGATTGATTTTGGAGAGGCCGTAGCGCTGCTGTCAAAGGACAGCGGCGTAGAGTCCGAAACCTGCCGAAGCAGTCTTGAGACTTTTCTGACCCGCATCAGCCTCCCGGAAACAGAACGGGGTGGCTTAGGGACAGGTGCATTTCTGGCGTTCAAGTTCCATCAGTGCATCTCCGGCGCCGGCGAGGTTTTCACCACGCTGACCGAGAAGCCCAGAGATGTTCTGTTCGAAGGCCAGCTCGAAGATCCCAGCGCGCCCGGCCACCGACTCTATCCAACCCGCTTTTGTCGGGAATGCGGACCTGACTTTGGGCTGGTCGCCAGACATCATCCCAGGTGGCGCCGCCGCCTCTCTGGAAACCGGCATGCCGCAGTTCATGATGTCGATGTTGGTTCGCGCGGGCCGCCCGTCGAGGCGGGCGGCCATCGCGGCGATCCAGACCGCGACCCCCGTTTTCGTGACGCCAGCCGAGATGCGCGCGTGGTTAGAATCCGACGAAATCACCGCGTTTACAGACGCCGGCGACTGGCCAACGCCAGACACTGCCGCGCTCTGGGCGCGCTTCAGGACCGAAGCCCTCAACGGCGGGATCCAGAAATGGTCGATTGAGCGCTATAAGCGCCTTGTCGATGTTGCCGCGCCATCGGTGCCGCCGGCTGGTCTATATCGGATCATTACGGATATGGGTGATGGACGTACATAGCTGACGACGCCCGACTACCGCCGGGTGGCGCCGTTCAAGAAACCCGCTGTGGAACCGAAGCCAAGCCTGTTTTCGGGGCGATTGGCCAAGCCAACAGACCTGATGGATGCGCTCCGTGTCGGCCGCGGCAAACTACGGTGGCCCCGCGCCGACGCATAAGCCTGGGCCACGGCATCACGGCGGGACTGGATAGAGGTGGCTGATCCAAAAGGCGCAGGCCCCCACCACTTCGAGCGCCATACCGGGCGAGTGCACGTCCGAGGTGCCGTGGGACAGGCCATTGCGTAGGGCGATCAGCGTTTCGATCGGATCGGAAAGAGGGTTGGCGCCTGACGTGAGCGTAGGAAGGTGGCCACCCTTCCTTGCCCGATCGACGAGACTGCACAGCGTGCCCCGTGCGGTGCCGCCATGTCCGTTGAGGCGGTGTTTCAGCGCCAGCTCGAATGCGCCGAAGGCCTGCACCTCACCGACAACGAACAGATCATAGTCGAAGAAGGCGTAGATGACGGTGTTTCGAACGCGGTCGAAGGCTGCGTCGACCTCCTTGGGCACCGCGTCGCTGAGATTGATGCCCGCGATCGTGCGATGACGATCGGCAAGCGTCATTCGCCGGGCGGTGCCACCTTCAACGACGCATCGGTCGGCGAAGCGGGGATCGGGCGTCAGAATGTCATCGAAAGGCTTGAAGGGCATACCCCTGATCCAATCCTTGCGCCGTCCACCGACGCGCGCCCTATGTGGCGAGCGGGATCTCGGCCTCCGTCTCCTTCGCCGGATCGGCGGCGGCTTTGGTCAAGAAGCGATCGAGAGCGGCACGCCGTGAATCTCGGTCCGGTGCATAGGGCGTCTGTTTGAACTCAATGCCATCCAGCAATCTCTGGATATAGCCTGAGATCGTGTCGGCGGCCATGATGTCCTTCAGGACCTTGTTAATGTCAGCCTTCGTCAGATCCTTCACGCGACCCGTGCCGATCAGCGGGATCAGGTGCCGGTGGATGCGGCCGACGTCGACGGTGATAGTGCTCGGCTTCTTTGACCGTCCACCTTCAGATCGCTCCGCCGACTTCTCGTGTAAGCACCACGTAAGCACCTGGGCGGAAATTGCGGCGCAGTGTCGGATATGAACGTGCTCCTCGCTTTTCGGGGAAGCCAGTCAGATCAGATAGATAGCGTACCATAGCGTGGACTGGCGTGCATTTCGGATGGGCAGCTTAACGGACTCCGAAGGCGAAGGTCGCACGTTCGAGTCGTGTCGGGTCCGCCAGTAACTTTGCCGTAACGCTGTTGCGGCGGGCTCAGGCCGCACGATCTAAGCTCCCCGCAGCGCCGCGAGCGGCATGACCGGCTCGGCCCCGTCGATCAGGGGATCGCTTGGAAAACGTGACCGCGCGGTCGCGAGGTTCTCGACAATGACGATCTGGCCCTCGACCCGGATGCCGTAGCGCGGCATGGCGGCGAGGATCCGCGAAAAGGTTTCCCGCTCCATCCCGAGTTGGGATGCGATCAGGCGTTTTTCCTGCGGCAGCCGGACTGGTTCGCCCGCCGCCCGCTCCTCCGCCAACGCGAGCAGGTAGTGGCCCACGCGCTCCTCGCCGGAACGCAATTTCAGGTTCTTCGCCTGCTTCACCTGGCGGCGGAATTGGGCCGCCTGGCAGGCAACGAGCGCGAGCGCGAGCGAATGATCCGCGGCGGCGGCACGCCGCAACGCGTCCGCCCGCAAAATAAGCAACTGCGCTTCCTTGAGCACGCGGGCGCGGAGCAGGTAGGGCTGCCGGTTGAGTACCGCCGCCGGGAGAAGCAGGTCGGCCGGGCGGATGACCTCGACGAGCATCTCCGTGCGGTTGCGCACGCCGATCAGCTCCACGGCGCCGCGGATCAGCAACTGCGCGGCGGCCGGTATTTCGGACTGATCGAATAAGATACTGCCGGCGGGCACGCGGTGGAGGATCGCCTGCTCCGCCAGCGCGTCGAGCATCGGCGCCGATACCGCGCGCAGCCAAGGCACGTCGCCGAGCGCATCGCGGGCCGATCCCAGCCACTCGCCTGCTCCGCCCGCTGCGGCCCGTGCCCCGTTCGCCTCGTGGCCGTGACTCATGTCACCCTTCCTCGGCGCGCGGATCACGCCATCCAATGATCTGGATCAATGCGCCGCCCGGTAGGGCGCGCGATCCTCCCCGGGCCAAGGGGAGACCGCGCTGTGGAAGCAACCTTATCGCCGCGCCGGCCGGGCGAGCGGACCGCCGGAGGCGTTGCCGGCCTGCGGGGCACGCCGCGCCAGGGCTTGGTCATGGCCACCTGGGGGTTCTTTATCGGTTTCGCGGCGGTGGCGCTGTACGGGCCGGCCGCGCACGCGTTCCAGCAGTCGATGCAGCTTTCTCCGCTGCTGGTGGGACTGCTGGTCGCAGCACCGCAGCTCACCGGCTCGCTGTTGCGGATCCCGTTCGGCGCCTGGGTGGACAAGGTGGGTGGCCGCCTGCCGATGCTGACGCTGTTCGGCATCTCCATCGTCGGCATGTGGGGGCTGGTGTTCATCCTGGTCACCGTGCCGCACGTGACCGCGGCGCTTTATCCCATCATCCTGATGTTCGGCTTCATGAGCGGGTGTGGTGTCGCCTCGTTCTCGGTCGGCGTGCCGCAAGTCGCCTACTGGTTCCCCAAAAACCGGCAAGGAACTGCGCTCGGCATCTACGGCGGCGTCGGCAATCTCGCGCCCGGCCTATTTACGCTGATCCTGCCGCTCGCCATTGCCGCGTTCGGCCTCGCCGGGTCCTATCTTGCCTGGCTTGCTTTCCTGCTGCTCGGCGCCGGCATCTATGGCTGGCTCGCGCGCGACGCCTATTACTTCCAGCTCCGCGCCGCCGGCGAGGACGTGGCGACGGCGCGCGAGATCGCCGCGCGTCATGGCGAGGAGCTGTTTCCCGGCGATTCCGCTTGGGGCGCTCTGCTGACGGCGGCGGACGAGACGCGCACCTGGGGCCTGACGTTTCTCTATTTCGTTTCCTTCGGCGGGTTCCTGGCGCTGACCGCCTGGTTCCCGACCTACTGGATGAACCTGCATCACCTCAGTCCGGCGCAGGCGGGCGTGCTGGGCGGCGTCGGCTTCTCGCTTCTGGCGGCGCTCGCGCGCGTCGGCGGCGGCTCGCTTGCCGAGCGGTTCGGCGGCGAGGTGATGGCGGCCCTCTCGTTCGCGATCGTGCTCGCCGGCGCGGCGCTGCTGACCGGGATCATCGCCTTTCCCGTCAACGTCGTGGGCGAACTCTTGATCGGTCTCGGCATGGGGCTCGCCAATGCGGCGGTGTTCAAGATGGTGCCGAAATACGTGCCGCACGCGGTGGGCGGGGCATCGGGCATCGTCGGCGGCCTCGGCGCGCTCGGCGGGTTCGTGCTGCCGCCGGTGCTCGGGCTGTTCGCCGGCGCGCTCGGCGATAACGGCTATTCCGGCGGGTTCTTCTCCTACGTCGTGCTGGCCCTGGCGGCGATCATCGTCTCGGCCGGTTTCATCCGCACGCGCACCCGCGCGGTGGCGCGGTAAGGGGGCGCGCGATGAGCCAGTTCCTCGATCGCCTGACGTTCTTTCGCAAGACCGTCGACAGCTTCGCCCAAGGGCACGGCATCGTCACCAACGAGCCGCGCGACTGGGAGGATGGGTACCGCAAACGCTGGCAGCACGACAAGATCGTCCGCTCCACGCATGGGGTGAACTGCACGGGTTCCTGCTCATGGAAAATCTACGTCAAGGGCGGGATCGTCACTTGGGAAACCCAGCAGACCGACTATCCGCGCACGCGCCCCGACATGCCGAACCACGAACCGCGCGGCTGCGCGCGCGGCGCAAGCTATTCGTGGTATCTCTACTCAGCAAACCGCGTGAAGCACCCGCTGGTGCGCGGGCGCCTGCTGAAGCTATGGCGAGAGGCGCGGGCGCTGCGCGCGCCGGTCGCGGCCTGGGCGTCGATCGTTGAGGATACCGAGAAGCGCGCGAGCTACACGAGCAAGCGCGGCCTGGGCGGCTTTGTGCGCGCGAGCTGGGACGAAGTGAACGAAATCATTGCCGCGGCCAACGCCTACACCGTCAAGACCTACGGCCCGGACCGCGTGATCGGATTCTCGCCCATCCCGGCGATGTCGATGGTCAGCTACGCCGCCGGCTCGCGGTATCTGTCGCTCCTGGGCGGCGTGTGCATGAGCTTCTATGATTGGTATTGCGATCTGCCGCCCGCGAGCCCGATGACCTGGGGCGAGCAGACCGACGTGCCGGAGAGTGCCGACTGGTACAACGCCGGCTATCTGATCCTCTGGGGCTCCAACGTCCCGCAGACGCGCACGCCCGACGCGCATTTCTATACCGAGGTGCGCTACAAGGGGACGAAGAGCGTGGTCGTCTCGCCGGACTACGCCGAGGCGACCAAGTTCGCCGATCTCTGGTTGCATCCCAAGCAGGGCACCGACGCGGCGCTGGCGATGGCGATGGGCCATGTGATCCTGCGTGAGTTCCATCTCGATCGCACGGTGCCCTATTTCGCCGACTACGCGCGCCGCTACACCGATATGCCGATGCTGGTGAAGCTGGTGCGCTGCGGTGAGCATTATGTCCCCGACCGGCTGCTGCGCGCCGAGGATTTCGTAGACAATCTGGGCGAAGCCAATAATCCGGCCTGGAAGACCGTGGCGCTGGACGAGACCGGCCGCGCGGTCGCACCGCGCGGCTCGATCGGCTTCCGTTGGGGCGAGCAGGGCAAGTGGAACCTGGAGGCGAAGGACGGCGCAGGTGCCAAGATTTCGCTAGTGCTCAGCCTCGCCGCCGAGGCGGACGTGGCGCCTGTCCCGGTCGCCTTTCCCTATTTCGGCGCCTCGGCGCCGCACGATTTCCAGGCGACCGCGCATCCCAACGTGCTGGTTCGCAACGTCCCTGCGCGCACGCTGGCGCTCAAAGAGGGCGCGGTGCCGGTCGCCACTGTGTTCGATCTGCTATGCGGCAATTACGGACTGGACCGCGGCTTTGGCGGCGCGCACGTCGCGCGCTCCTACGAGGACGACGTGCCGTTCACGCCGGCCTGGGCCGAGCGGGTGACGGGCGTGCCGCGGCATCACATCGTGCACGTAGCGCGCGAGTTCGCCGCCAACGCCGAGCAGACGCAGGGCCGCTCGATGGTGATCCTCGGCGCTGGCCTGAACCATTGGTATCACATGGACATGGCGTACCGGGGAATCATCAATCTCCTGGTGCTGTGCGGCTGCATCGGCCAATCCGGCGGCGGCTGGTCCCACTACGTGGGGCAGGAGAAGCTGCGTCCGCAGACCGGGTGGCTGCCGGTGGCGTTCGCGCTCGACTGGAACCGCCCGCCGCGCCAGCAGAACTCCACCTCGTTCTTCTACGCCCACACCGATCAGTGGCGCTACGAGACGCTGAATGTCCGCGAGATCCTGTCGCCGACCGCGCCGCCGGGTGCGTGGGACGGCGCGCTGATCGACTACAATGTGCGCGCCGAGCGCATGGGATGGCTGCCGTCGGCGCCGCAGCTCAAGCAGAACCCGCTCACGCTTGCCGCGCGCGCCGAGGCGGCCGGGCTGGAGGCGAAGGACTATGTCGCGCGAGCGTTGCGGGCCGGCGAGCTGGAGCTTGCGTGTCACGATCCCGACGATCCGGCCAACTGGCCGCGCAACATGTTCGTCTGGCGCTCCAACCTGCTCGGCTCCTCGGGCAAGGGGCACGAATATTTCCTCAAGCACCTGCTCGGCACGAAGAACGGCGTGCTCGGCAAGGATCTTGGCGCGGAGGGCCGCGCGAAACCTTCGGAAGTGGCGTGGCACGCGAAGGCGCCGGAGGGAAAGCTCGACCTTCTGGTGACGCTCGACTTCCGCATGTCCACGACCTGCATCTATTCGGACATCGTGCTGCCGACCGCCACCTGGTACGAGAAGAACGACCTCAACACCTCCGACATGCACCCGTTCATCCATCCGCTGTCGGCGGCGGTCGATCCGGCGTGGGAGTCGCGCTCGGACTGGGAGATCTACCGGGGCATCGCAAAGGCGTTCTCTGCGGTTGCGCCCGAGGTGCTGGGGCGCGAGCGTGATGTAGTGCTGACGCCGATCCTGCACGACACCGCGGGCGAGCTGGCGCAGCCCTATGAGGTGGAGGACTGGAAGGCGAGCGGCGCCGTGCCGCAGCCGGGTCGCACCATGCCGTCGGTGACAGTGGTCGAGCGCGACTATCCGGGACTCTACGAGCGGTTCACCTCGATCGGACCGCTGCTGGAGAAGCTCGGTAACGGCGGCAAGGGGATCGGCTGGAACACAAGCCACGAGGTCGATTTCCTGCGCGCGCTGAACGGCACGGCGCCGAACGGCCAGCCGAGGCTCGAGACCGACACCGACGCGATCGAGGCGATCCTGACGCTGGCGCCGGAAACGAACGGCGAGGTGGCGGTGAAGGCGTGGGAGGCGCTCAGCAAGGTGACCGGTCAGGCGCACGCGCATCTCGCCCGTCCGAAGGAGGACGAGAAAATCCGCTTCGCCGATATCGTGGCGCAGCCGCGCAAGATCATCTCCTCGCCCACTTGGTCGGGGATCGAGAGCGAGAAGGTCTGCTACAACGCGGGCTACACGAACGTGCACGAGCTGATCCCGTGGCGCACGCTGACCGGGCGCCAGCAACTCTACCAGGACCATCCCTGGATGCGCGCGTTTGGCGAGGCGTTCGTCACCTGGCGCCCGCCGGTCGATACCAAGACGATCGCCCCGGTGTTGGGCCGGCACGGCAACGGCAGCAAGGAGATCGTGCTCAACTTCATCACGCCGCACCAGAAATGGGGCATCCACAGCACCTATTCAGACAATCTGCTGATGCTGACGCTCAATCGCGGCGGCCCGGTGATCTGGATCAGCGAGGACGACGCCGCCCGCGCCGGCATCGCCGACAATGACTGGATCGAGGCGTATAACGTGAATGGCGCACTGGTCGCTCGCGCGGTCGTTTCGCAGAGGGTCAATCCGGGGATGGCCCTGATGTACCACGCCCAGGAGAAGATCGTGAACATTCCTGGCAGCGAAGTCACCGGTCAGCGCGGCGGCATTCACAACTCGGTCACGCGCGCGGTGCTGAAGCCGACCCACATGATCGGCGGCTACGCGCAGCAATCCTACGGGTTCAACTATTACGGCACGGTCGGCTCGAACCGCGACGAGTTCATCATCGTGCGGCGCATGAACAAGGTGGACTGGCTGGAGGGGCCGGCCGGTGCCGTGCAGGAGGCGGTGTGATGCGGGTCCGCGCGCAGATCGCAATGGTGCTCAATCTCGACAAGTGCATCGGCTGCCACACCTGCTCGGTGACGTGCAAGAACGTATGGACCAGCCGCGAGGGCGTCGAGTACGCGTGGTTCAACAATGTCGAGACCAAGCCCGGCATCGGCTACCCGAAGGAGTGGGAAAACCAGCAGCGCTGGAACGGCGGCTGGGTGCGGCGCAGGGACGGCCGGATCGAGCCGCGCATCGGCGCCAAATGGCGCGTGCTGGCCAAGATTTTCGCTAATCCCGACTTACCCGAGATCGACGATTACTACGAGCCGTTCACCTTCGACTACGCGCATTTGCAGAACGCGCCCGAATCGAACGCGATGCCGACCGCGCGCCCGCGTTCGCTGGTCAGCGGGGAGCGCATGGAGAAGATCAACTGGGGCCCGAACTGGGAGGAAATTCTGGGGGGCGAGTTCGCCAACCGCAGCCGGGACAGAAATTTCGACGGCGTGCAGAGGGAGATCTACGGCGCCTTCGAGAACACCTTCATGATGTACCTGCCGCGGCTGTGCGAGCATTGCCTGAACCCAGCCTGCGCCGCCGCGTGCCCTTCGGGGGCGATCTACAAGCGCGAGGAGGACGGCATTGTGCTGATCGACCAGGACAAGTGCCGCGGCTGGCGCATGTGCGTCTCTGGCTGCCCGTACAAGAAGGTGTATTACAACTGGTCCTCCGGAAAGTCGGAGAAGTGCACGTTCTGCTTTCCTCGTATCGAGGCGGGGATGCCGACCGTGTGCTCAGAGACCTGCGTCGGACGCATCCGCTATCTCGGCGTGGTTCTCTACGACGCCGACCGCATCGCCGAGGCCGCGTCGGTGCCCGACGAGGGCGATCTTTACGACGCCCAACTCGGCCTGTTTCTCGATCCGTTCGATCCCGAGGTGCAGGCCGAGGCGCGCGCTTGCGGCATCGCCGCCGCCTGGATCGAGGCGGCGAAGCGTTCGCCGGTGTGGCGCATGGCGATGGACTGGCAGATCGCCTTCCCGCTGCATCCCGAGTACCGTACGCTGCCGATGGTGTGGTACGTGCCGCCCCTCTCGCCCATCCAGTCGGCGGCGGCAAAGGGCGATCTCGGCGAGGCGGGTGGCCTGCCAGACGTGAAGTCGCTGCGTATCCCCGTGCAGTATCTGGCGAACCTGCTTACCGCCGGACGTACGCAGCCGATCGAGCGGGCGCTGGAACGGATGCTGGCGATGCGCGCCTATATGCGGCGCAAGACGGTGGACGGGCTGATCGACAATAGGGTGGCCGAGCGGGTGGGCCTCTCCGGTGACGACATCGAGGAGATGTATCGCTTGATGGCGATCGCCAATTACGAGGATCGCTTCGTGATCCCGACCGCGCACCGCGAGGCCGGCGAGGACGCCTATCAACTCCGCGGCTCCTGCGGGTTCTCGTTCGGCGAAGGTTGTTCGGGGCGCACCGGCTTCGATCTGTTCGGCGCCAAGCGGCCGAAGACGCCGATGGAGACGGTGTGATGGCCCGCACGTTCCGCGCACTGGCCGCATTGCTCGCCTATCCGAGCGAAGGGCTGCAAGCGGCGGTGGGCGAGATCGAGACGGTGCTTGATACCGAGGCGCTGCTGTCGCCCGCGCGGCGCGCGGCGCTGCGCCCGGTGCTAGCCGGGATCGCCGCCGCCGACATTTACGACTTGCAGGGACGCTATGTCGACCTGTTCGACCGCGGGCGCGCGCTGTCGCTCCATCTGTTCGAGCACGTGCACGGCGAGAGCCGCGACCGCGGACAGGCGATGGCCGACCTGATCGCGCTTTACGCCGCGCATGGGCTCGAGATGCGGAAGGGCGAGCTGCCGGACTTCCTTCCGCTCTTTCTCGAGTTCCTTTCGCTGCTGCCGCAGCCGCAGGCACTCGTGCTGCTGGCCGAATCCGGCGCGCTCCTGCGCGCGCTCGCCGACCGGCTCGCCGCGCGCGATCCCGGCTATGCAGCGGTGATCGAAGCGGTCGCCGAGCTTGCGCGCGCGCCGGACCCGGGTGCCTTCGATGCCGGCGACGATGACCCGGACGATCCCGCCGCGCTCGACGCGGCGTGGGAGGAGGCGGCGGTGCGCTTCGGTCCCGGCGAGGCGGCGAATGGCTGCGACACCGGCCGGCTGCGAACGCGGCGGCGCGCCGATGCGCGCGCCGTGCTCGCGGCGGGCTGAGGAGCGAGACGACGATGGGCACCTGGCTAAATAGCGCGCTATACGGTTGGTATCCCTATGTGGCGCTGACGGTGTTCTTGCTCGGCAGCCTGCTGCGCTTCGATCATTCGCAGTACACCTGGCGCACGGGCTCCAGCCAGCTCCTGCGCCGGCGGCAAATGATGTGGGGCTCGAACCTGTTCCATGTCGGCATATTGGCGATCTTCGCCGGCCATTTCGTCGGGTTGCTGACGCCCGTCGCGGTGTTCGATGCAATGGGCATCAGTCACACATTCAAGCAGTTGCTGGCGATGAGCTTCGGCGGCGTCGCCGGCGTCGCGTGCTGGATCGGTATCGCGCTGCTGGCACACCGGCGGCTGTTCGATCAGCGCATCCGCAACAATTCAAGCTTCGGCGACATCGCCATCCTGCTGCTGCTCTGGGTGCAGCTCACGCTGGGACTCGCCACCATCCCGGTCTCCGCGCAGCACCTCGACGGGCAGGAGATGGTCAGGTTCATGAACTGGGCACAGGGTATCCTGACGCTGCATCCGGGCACGGCGGCACTGGTCGCGGACGCGAACCCGGTGTTCAAGCTGCACCTGTTCCTCGGGATGACGATCTTTCTCGTGTTCCCCTTCACCCGGCTGGTGCACGTGTGGAGCGCGCCGATCTGGTATTTCGGCCGGCCTGGTTATCAGGTGGTGCGGACGATGCGGCTGCTACCGGCCCGGGCGCCGGCGGCATCCGGTGCCGCGCCGGCGATGGCGGCGCCGCCGGCGATGGCGGCGCCGCCGGCGGCCCGGCCGCAGCGTGCACCGGGCAACGATTGAGCCATGCGGACCGTCATCGCCCGCGGCAGCGGGCCCGCCCCGGTCAGCGTCAACGGCGTGGTGATCGCCCATGCCGCTATCGGGCGCGAGATGCAGAATCATCGCGGAACCAGCCTGCGCGAGGCGTGGCGGGCGGCAACAAGCGCGCTGGTGATTCGCGAATTGTTGTTGCAACGCGCCCGCGCGCTTGGATTCGAGCCTGCGCCGCGCCTGGAGAACGGGCTGCGCGAGACCGAGGAGGAGGCGCTGATCCGCGCGCTCTTGGAGGCGGAGGTTCGAACGCCCGAGCCCGATGATGCGAGCTGCCGGCGCTACTACGAAAACAATCCGGCCCGGTTCCGCGCGCCCGAACTGTTCGAGCCCCTGCACATCCTGTTCAAGGCGCCGCGCGCGGATCAGGCCGCCCATGCCCGCGCGATCCAACGCGCCGAGGCGGTGCTCGCCGAGCTTCGGGCGGCGCCCGAGCGGTTCACGAGCCTCGCCCGCGCGCTTTCGGATTGCCCGTCCGCGGCCGAGGGCGGGCGTCTCGGGCAAGTGGTACGCGGCGAAACGACGCCGGAGTTCGAAGTCGCGATGCTGCGGCTCCGTGCCGGCGAAACCGCGAGCGCGCCGGTGTGCACGCGCTACGGCGTGCACGTGCTCCGGCTGGAGCGCCGCATACCGGGCGAGCTTCTGCCGTTCGAGCGGGTGAAGGAGCGGATTGCCGCCTATCTCGCCGAGGCGTCGTGGCGGCGGGCGGTGGCGCAATATGTGGCGCTGCTCGCCGGATCGGCGCGGATCACCGGATTCGACATGCCAGGCGCGGCCTCGCCGCTGGTGCAATAGGCGCGGCGATGCTGGAGCCGGTCGTCCGGCCGGCGATCCGGCCAAAGATCGCGGCGGCGGCCGAGCTACTCCCGGCGAGGGCATTCCACGATCCGGTGCGCGTTCGCGTCTCGCACAGGCGCTGAGAAACGTAGCCTGTTCGCCGCGCGGCCTACCAGGCGAATAGGTTGACGCCCCGGCTGCCCGCCACGGCGCCGGCGATGGTCAGCAGCGACAGGAGAAGGAGCACGCGGTGCAGCCACTCCACCACCGCAAAGGTTGGCTCCGGTGCGCGTGCGGCACGGCGCTCGAGCAAGCGGTCCAGGAAGAGCGGTTCGGCGACGAACAGCAGCCCGGTGAAAAGCAGCCAGACCAGCACCATCGCGTGCATCCACCAGAACCCGGGATCGCGGAAGCGGTCCCAGGCGTCCAGCCGCCACGCCATGTAGAACCCGCTTGCGCCGGCGAGCAGCGTCGTAAGGCGCGCCTGACGCGCGAACGGCCGCTCCAGCGTCTTGAGGGCGGCGAGCCGGCGTGTCGGCGGCGTCGTGCGCCGGACCACGGGCAGCAGCACCGTCGTCACCATGCCGACGCCGCCGATCCAGAGCACGACGCTGAGCACGTGCAACACCCGCGCAAGCGTGGGTCCGTCCACCGGGCTCAGCCTGCGAAGCGCGGGAACAGCACGTTGTTTTCGGTGTGGATGTGCTCCATCAGATCGTCGGAGAGCTTGCGCGCGCCGGCATAAAGCGCGCGCCAGGTCGCGCAAGCATCTTCGGGAGCCGTGAAATCGCCGGTCAGCGCCTCCAGTTCGCGGAGCCGGGCGCCGTGATCGTCGTGCTCGGCGAGCATCGCCGCGATCGGCGCGGCGATCGCCGGATTGCCGCCGCGACGCATGAGCGGGAACAGCACCTGCTCCTCCTTCTGCATGTGCTCCTCAAGCTCCTCGGCCATCGTCTCCAGCAGCCCGGTCATGCCGCGCGGAACCGCCGGATTGGCCTTGTGTACGGCCTCTACCCGGCGCGCGAGGCGAATTAGTTCAGGCAGCTCCTGGCGGTGGACTGCGTGAAAGCGGGTCTCGATCGACGCGATCAGGTCGGCGGTGCCCTCGGGGCGCGCATGCGGCTCTGCCGCCGCCGCCACCGCCGCCAATTCGCTCAACAGCCGAGCGAGATCGATCCCTCTGTCCGCCGCTGCATCAGCGAGCGTCACTCTTCCGCCGCAGCAATAATCGAGCTTGTGATGCCGGAAAATCCGGGTGGCACCCGGCAAGGCGACGGCGATCTCCGCTAGGGTGTGCTCGGCGGATACGGGGCTCGGCGCTGTGGCATCGGTCATTGGACAGGCTCCTGGCGTGCGGCAAATTATACTACCCTGTGGCACGCACGACCACTACGTGCGGTGCAGCGTTCCTGCCGTCGGGTCCAGGGATCGGCGGGACCCTCGGTCCGGACCAACCGTTACGTAGGGAACCGAAGGAGCGCCGCCACGTCGTATTGTGTTCGCATGGACGTGCGCGTGCCGCACGACGGCGATCCGGAACGCTTCGCGCAGCTGAAGGCCGCGGAGATGGCCCGCGCGCGGGAATTGCCGCGCGCGGGACAGCGCCGGCGACGTTGCTTGAGGGCCGGCGCATCCGACGCGGCGCGAGAAGCGCGCCGCCCGAAATGTGATCGACACTCAGGCCAGAACCATATCAGCGGGCGAGGACGGCAGTTTTCGACCGATAATTTGACAGCGGGCGCCATCAGGGCTTAACAGTTCTGAATGGGTCGCCTCCCCTCATTCCCGGCTTTCGCCCCGTCCGCGGGGGAGGCCCTGGCTGAGAATGCCGGGGATGCCGCCTTCGCCAGCACGCTCGCCAAGGGGCTCGCGGTGCTGGAGGCCTTCCACGCCGAAACGGGCCCGCTCGGCAACCAAGAGCTCGCCACGAGAACCGGCATTCCGCGGCAGACCGTGGCGCGGCTGTCGCGCACGCTCGCCGAGCTTGGTTATCTCCGCTACGACACGCGGAGCGCGAAATACCGTCCCGGTCCGCGGGCGCTGCGCCTCGCCCGCCCGCTGCTTGCGGGCATGACGTTTCGCCAGGCCGCGCGCCCGCTGATGCAGCAATTCGCCGAAAGCGTTCATGGCACTGTTTCGATCGGGGTGCTCGACGGAACGTCGGCGATCTACGTCGAGACCGCCCGCTTCGGCGATGCCGGCCCGCACGTGCCCGACATCGGAATGCCGATCCCGGTCGTCTGTTCCGCGATCGGGCGGGCGATGGCGGCCATGCTGCCGCCCGCGCAGCGCAGGGCGCTGGACGAGCAAATCGAGGAGTCCGAGCCTGAACTCTGGGCGGCACACCATGAACGCTATGCGGCATCCGTCCGCCAGTGCGCCGAACGTGGGTTCTGCGCCTCTTACGGCGAGTGGCGGCCGACGATCCACGCCGTCGCCAGCCCGCTGTTCGCGCGCGGCGAGCAGCAGGAGGTTTTTGCCCTCAATTGCGGTCTGCCGGCGTTTCGGCTGGAGCCCGGCCGGCTCGAGGCCGATATCGGGCCGCGCCTGCGAACGCTCGCCATGAGCATCCGCACGCTGGTCGATGACACCGGCCCGCTGATCGCGATGCCGCGAAGCGCATGATAGCGCGGACCGCGCGACAGGCCGGATACCGCCGCAAGGAAGGAGAGGAAGCGTGAACCAACAACCGGACCGACCTGCGCCCAATACCGGCTACGGTTGGCTGATCGTCGCCATGATGTTCCTGTTCATGATGATCAATTTCGCCGACAAGGCGGTGCTCGGTTTGGCGGCCGGTCCGATCATCAAGGAACTGCACCTCACCTACACGCAGTTCGGGCAGGTCGGCAGCGCCTTCTTCCTGCTGTTCTCGGCATCGGCGGCCTTGGTCGGGTTCGTCGCCAACCGCTGGCCGACCAAATACGTGCTTGCCGTGATGGGCCTGATCTGGGCGCTGACGCAGCTCCCGATGCTCGGCGCCATGTCGCTTTCGGTCTTGGTTGCCAGCCGCATCGTACTGGGCGCGGGCGAGGGGCCAGCTTACCCGGTGGCTTTGCACGCCGTCTATAAGTGGTTCACGAACGAGCGGCGCACGCTGCCGACCAGTCTCGTCGCGGTCGGCGCGGCGGTGGGCGCCGGCATCACCGCCCCCCTCCTCACCTGGATCATTCTCACCTTCGGCTGGCGCGCGGCGTTTGTCTGCCTCGGCGTCGCCGGCTTTGTCTGGGTCGGGGTCTGGATGTTCGTCGGCAGGGAAGGGCCACTCGAGACGGCTGAGTTCGAACCTAGCGGAGCGCCCGCGGGAAGCCTTCCCTATACCCTGCTGCTGACCTCGCGCACCGCGATCGGCGTCACGCTGTCAGCGTTCGCCGAATATTGGGTTGTGGTGCTGGCGATCGTCTGGCTGCCGTCGTTTCTGACGAAGGCGGCCGGATACACGCCGACCGAGACCGGCTGGATCGTGCTGCTGCCGACGGCGCTGCTCGTGTTGCTCCTGCCCGCCACCGGGTATCTGTCGCAGGTGCTGCGTACGCGCGGTGCCAGTAGCCGCACGGCGCGTGGCGTGCTGGCCGGCGGGAGCGTGACGGTTGCCGGCATCGCGCTGATGCTGCTGTCGCAATCGACGGCGCCCTCGGTGCAGATCCCGCTCGTCGTGGTGGCGTTCAGCGTGGGCGGCGTGACCAACATTCTGGGGCCGCCGGCACTCGGCGAAATCAGTCCGGTGCATCAGCGCGGCGCCGTTCTCGGCATCAGCAATGCGGTGTTCACGCTGGCCGGCTTCGTTGCGCCCTGGGTGATGGGAAAGATCGTCGACATCGGGGTCGATCCCGCCGCGGGATTCCGCAACGGCTTCCTGTTCGGCGGCGCGCTAGTCGCGGCTGGCGGGTTGATCGCCGCGGCCCTGATCCATCCCGAACGCGATTTGGTGCGCTTTGCCCGGCGCACGCATCGAACGGAAGTAGCAACGATCGCAGTGAGCGGTGGGGAGAAAGCATGGTAGAGGCGGATACGAAGCAGAAGGACGCAACGGCTTCCGTCCGCGCCCATCACGCGGCGCTGCATGACACGCTGCCCTTCGGCGATGCGGCCGATTTCGAGGATGCGGCGCGCGGCTTCCTCGGCAGCTGCGAGAACGCGATGGTCACGGCACCGAACGGGCGCGTGGTCTGGAGCATGGAGCCCTACCGTTTCATCGACAGGGCGGAGCCGCCTGCCACGGTCAATCCGAGCCTCTGGCGGCAGGCGCGGCTCAACATGCATCACGGCCTGTTCGAGGTGGTGCCCGGCGTCTATCAGGTGCGCGGCTATGATCTTGCCAACATGACGCTGGTCGAGGGCGATGCCGGCGTGATCGTGGTGGACGCGCTCACCTCGATCGAGGGCGCGCAGGCCGCGATGGAGCTTTATTTCACGCATCGCGGAAAGAAGCCGGTTACGGGCCTTTTGTTCACGCACACGCACGCCGACCATTGGGGTGGCGCACGCGGCGTGCTGGATCAGGAGACGATCGCCGCGAACCGCATTCCGATCGTGGCGCCCGCGTTCTTCATGGAGCACGTGGTTTCTGAAAGCCTGATCGCCGGTCCGGCGATGGTGCGGCGGGCGCATTACCAGTTCGGCAAGCAGTTGCGGCCCGGCGCGCGCGGCCATGTCGATTGCGGGCTCGGCAAAACGACGGCTGTCGGCACGATCGCGCTAGTGCGGCCGAACGACACCATCACGTACGACGGCGAGACGCGCACCATCGATGGCGTGGAATTCGAGTTCCAGATGGCGCCGAACAGCGAGGCGCCGGCGGAGTTTCATTTCTACATCCCGCGTTACCGCGTGCTGAACCTGGCCGAGAATGCCACGCATCATTTCCATAACCTGCTGCCGTTCCGCGGCGCCGAAGTGCGCGATCCGCTGGTCTGGTCGAAATACCTCAACACCGCGCGGCGGCTTTGGGGCGAGAAGGCCGAGGTCCTGGTCTGCCAGCATCACTGGCCGGTATGGGGCCAGGCGCGCATCGACCAATATCTGCGTGCGCAGCGCGACCTCTATAAGTTCGTGCACGATCAGGCCGTGCGGCTGATGAACCACGGGCTGACGCCGGCGGAGATCGCCGAGACGATCCGCCTGCCCGAGTCCCTCGAGCGCTTGTGGCACACGCGCGGCTATTACGGCCATATCCGCCACAACGTAAAGGCGATCTACCAACGCTATCTCGGCTGGTATGACGCCAATCCAGCCAACCTCGATCCGCTGCCGCGCACGGAGGCGGGCCGCAAATACGTCGAATACATGGGCGGCGCCGATGCCATCCTGGCCCGCGCGCGCACCGACTTCGCGCGCGGCGAGTTCCGTTTTGTCGCGCAGGCGCTGAGCCACCTCGTGTTCGCCGAGCCCGACAATGAGGCGGCGCGCGCTTTGCTGGCCGACACGTTCGAGCAGCTCGGCTATCTCGCGGAATGCGCCACCTGGCGGAACAGCTACCTGCTCGGCGCGCAGGAGCTGCGCCACGGCACCGACCAGCCGCCGCGCGGGATCGGCCTGTCGCTCGAGACCGTCGCCGCGCTGAGCACCGAACAGGTCTGGGACCTGTTGAGCGTGCGTGTGAACCCGACGCGGGCCGGCGGCAACCAGTTCAGCATTGGCTGGCAGTTCTCCGACACCGGCGAGACCTGGACCACAACGCTCGAGAATTGCACGCTGAGCTACGAGCAAGGCGGCTCGGCTGGGCCGGTCGGGACAAGCGTCGTGTTGCGCCGGCAGGTGCTCGACCGCGTGATCGTCAAGCAGACCAGCTTCCACGAGGCGATCGCGGCGGGCGAGATCTCGGTGACAGGCGACGCGGCGCGGCTCGATTTCCTGATGGAGCTCTGGGACCAGTTCCCGCGCATGTTCGACATCGTCGGTCCTGCGCGTTCCGCCTCGGCGGGGGTGATCGCGTAGCTGCCGGTCGCGGCGTTCCGAGCAATGCGCGCCGCGCCGGCCAGCCAGCCAGCAGCGTGGGTCGGAATTCGGCTTGCGCCGCTGCCGGCGTGGCGGTATCCGCCTGACCGGCCGGTCAGTCAGCACGCGACAGCGGCCGGATGGAGGCAAGGGTGGAAGAGATCATCAAGTTCGAGGTCGCCGATCATATCGCCCTCGTGACGCTGAACCATGCGCCGGTGAACGCGCTGAACCGCGCCATGCGGGCGCGCATCATCGAGATCTTCGACGAGATTTCCGAGCGTCCGGACGTGCGCGTCGCCGTGCTCACCGGCGCCGGCAAGGCATTCTGCGCCGGCGCCGACCTGCGCGACCGCCCCGATCCGAACAAGGTCGGCACCTTTCTCGCTCATAACCGCATTACCCGCGAGACCGGCAACGCCATCCGCGAGTGCGCCAAGCCGGTGATCGCGGCGGTGAACGGAGCAGCACTCGGCGCCGGGCTCGGATTGATGGCAGCCTGCGACGTCTTCTTCGCCTCCGAGAACGCCGTTGTCGGAATGCCGGAAATCGACGTCGGGCTCGCGGGCGGCGCGGCCATGCTCCGCACCATCTTCGGCCGCTCGCTGATGCGCCGCATGTTGTATACCGGCTACCGCGTTCCGGCGGCCGAGCTTTACCGGCGTGGCATTATCGAAGCCTGCACCACGCGCGAGGCGCTGTTGCCAGAGGCCATGACGCTGGCTGCCGAGATCGCCTCCAAGAGCCCGCTCGGCATCGCATATGCCAAGCAGTCGGCGGAGATGGTCGATCTGATGCCGCAGCGCGACGGCTATCGCTTCGAGCAGAACTTCACCTACGCGCTGTCCCGCACCGAGGATGCGCAGGAAGCGCGCCGAGCGTTCCTGGAAAAGCGCAAGCCGGTCTTCAAGGGCCGCTGAGATGCGGCCGGAGTCGCCTCTCGCCGGACTGGCGGACGAAGCCTATCGGGCCGCCGCGCGCGCGTGGCTGGAGCGCAATGCGCCGCGCCGGCACCTGGCCGATGAGCCTGACTACGTGGCGCCGACGCTCGCCGAGGCAAAGAGTTGGGAGGCCGCGCTGTATCACGCCGGACTCGCCGGGATCGCGTGGCCCGAAGCCTATGGCGGCCACGGCCGCACGATGCGCGAGCACCTGATCGCGAATCAGCAGATCGGTCTGCTGGCGCTGCCGGAGAGCGTCAACTCGATCGGCAAGGAACTGGCCGGTCCGATCATTCTCGCGATCGGCACCGAGGCGCAGAAACGCGAATACCTGCCGGCGATCCTGGAGATGCGCGAGATCTGGTGTCAGGGGTTCTCCGAACCCGAGGCGGGATCGGATCTGGCGGGGCTCCGCACCCGCGCGACCCGCGACGGCACCGGCTGGCGGATCGACGGCCAAAAGATATGGACCAGCGGCGCGATGAACGCGCAACGCTGCCTGCTGCTCGCGCGCACCGGATCGTTGAGTGACCGCCATCGCGGCCTTGCACTCTTTGCCGTGCGGATGGACGCGCCCGGCATCCGTGTTCGGCCGCTGAAACAGGCCAACGGCAAGGAAGGCTTCTGCGAGGTCTTCTTTGACAATGTGGTGGTGGACGGCGCCGATGCGCTCGGCGCGCCGGACGAAGGCTGGGCGGCCGCCGTGCGGGTGCTGTCGATCGAGCGCGCCACCAACCGCATGTATCGCGCGTGGCGCTTCGAGAACGAGCTGCGCCACTTGATCGCCGCCGCGAAGGCTGATCCGCGGCTCGCAAGCCTGCTGGACGCGCCGGATTATCGCCAGCGCCTCGCCGCCAGCTTCGTCGATATCGAGATCGTCAAGTCCTATGTGGAGCTGGTGGTCGAGACGCTGACCACGGGCGGCGCGATCGGCGCGCGCGGCAGCCTGATGAAGCTCCATTGGAGCGAGGCGCACCAGCGCTTTGCCGCGCTGGCGATCGAGCTGCTCGCGCAGGCCTCGCCCGAGCCCCCGCCTGCGGTGCGCAACGCGCAGCGGCGCTTTCGCGAGCTTTATCTCCAGTGCCGCGCGGAGACGATCTACGCCGGCACGACGGAAATCCAGCTCGGCATCATCGCCGACCGCATTCTGGAACTGCCACGGGCCAAGCCGGCGAGGCATTGAACGATGGACGCCATGCAAACAGGGCTCGATCCCGCCGAATTCGTGGCGACGGCGCGCCGTGCCGCCGCTGCCTGCGCCGGGCAGAAGCTCGCCATGCAGGCGGCGCGCCTTGCGGAGGACGGGCTGCTCGGGGTCTTAGCCGGGGAGGAAGCGGGTGGGCTGTCGCTGCCTGTACGGTTCGCCGCACCCGTTATCGGGAGCGTCGCCGCGAGCCTGCTCGGGCTGCCGCTGATCGAGACGATGTTGCTGGCGCGCATTGCGCCGCACGAAATCGCGTGCAGCCTGGTTGAAGGCACGACGGTCGGCACGATCGCCTGGGACGGCGCCGTGACGGCGCGTGCCGAGGGCGACTCGGTGCTGCTGAACGGCAGCGCCGGGCGGGCGCCTTCCGGGCTGGAGGCGGATTGGATTCTGGTGCCGCTGTTGGACGGCGGTGCCGCGTTGGTTGCATCCGCAGCCGAGGGCGTGACACGCGGCAAGGCGGACGGGTTCGACCTCAGCGCGCCCGACGCAACCGTGCGGCTGGATGCGGTAAAGATCGCGGCCCGGCATGTGGTGCCGCCCGCGCTGTGGGAGTCCCTTGCCGCGGATGCGCTCGTGCTGCGCGCCGCCGCGATGCTGGGCGCGGCCGAGCTGTGCCTCGCGGCTGCGGTGCAGCACGCCACCGACCGGCGGCAGTTCGGTGCGGCGCTGATCGCCAATCAGGCCATGCGCCACCTGCTCGCCCGGCTGAAGCTGCGGCTCGAAAGCCTGCGCAGCGTGCTGGCGCGCGCACTGGACGGCGCAGGCGCGACGGCGCCGCTTGTGGCCTTCGCGGCCGCGGCCGAGCACGCGCCCGCCATCATTGAGGGGGCGATCCAGGTGCATGGCGGAATGGGCTTCACCTGGGACCTCGATTTGCATCGGCATCTGCGGCGCGTGCGGATGCTCGAAGCGCATGGCAATGCACGCAATGTCCGCGCCGCGCTCGCCGCTTCGCTGATCGCGTCGGCCGCCGCCTGACCGGAACGCACGGAGGGACTTAGCAGATGACGCAATCGCTTGCCGGCCGCGCCGCCTTCATCACCGGGGCAGGCCATGGGATCGGGGCGGCGACCGCCCGCATGATGGCGGCCCTTGGCGCCGTCGTCGGAGTGAACGATTTGAAGCCGGAATTCGTCGAAGCATCCGTGGCGGCCATCACGCAAGCGGGCGGCAAGGCGATTGGCATCACCGCGAACATCAGCACGCGCGAGACAATGCGCGCCGCGCTCGCTGATTTCGCCGCGCACGCCGGACGGCTCGACATCCTGGTGAACAATGCCGCCTGGGTCCGCTATCAGGCGATCCCCGAGATCGCGCCCGAAACCTTGCAGCGGATGCTGGCGGTTGGGTTCAGCGCGGTGATCTGGGGCATCCAGGCGGCAGCGGCGCTGATGGATGCGGACCGCGGCGGCGCGATTGTCAACATCGCATCGGTCGCCGGCATCCAATCGCCGCCGAACAGCGTGGTTTACAGCGGCATCAAGGCCGGCGTGATGGGCATCACCCGCGCCGCTGCCGGCGAGCTGGGCGCGCGCAAGATCCGGGTCAACGCGGTGGCTCCCTCGGCGATCCCGACCGAGGGCACCGCCAAGCACCGTTCCGCCGAGCGCGATGCGCGGCGCATCGCCCGCACGCCGCTCGCGCGCCTCGGCACGGTCGAGGACATTGCCAAGGCGGTTTGCTATCTCGCCGGCGACGGCGCGAGCTTCGTCACCGGCCAGGTGCTCACGGTCGATGGCGGCGTGACGACGGCGAATATCTGAGGCTGACCGGGAGCGAGACTCTGCCGCACAACGCCGCCGCATCCGTCGCGCTGCCGGAGCAGCCGGAAGCCTCCGAGCGCGTGCTGCAAATCCTGGCGGAAGCGGCACGCCTGTTCGCCGCCAATGGCTACGAGCGCACGTCGATGCGCGACATCGCGGCGGCCTGCGGCATTTCCAAGGCGCTGCTTTATCACCACTTCGTCGACAAGGACGAAATCTACGCCCGCATCACGCTCGGCTTCACGCGCGAGCTCTATGCGTTCGTCGCCGCGCGCATCCCGGAAAACGCGACGGCTGCCGTGAAGGTGCGCGCGTTCATGATCGCCTCGGCCGAGTTCTTCGAGAAGTACCGCCTGGTCTGGATCACTTCCACGACCGCGTTCTGGAGCGACCCGAACGTGCGCGGGCAGAAGGAACGAATGAGCTGGCGCAGGCGCTATGAGAAACTGTTGCGCGATCTGCTGCGCGAAGGCATTGCCGCTGGGGAGCTGCGCGGGGTCGACGTGGCGGCCGCGGGCCGGCTGATTCTGTCGGCGCTCAACTGGATGCACCGTTGGTACCGGCCGGGCGGCGGCCAGACCGCGGCCGAGATCGCCGCCGCTTATCACGACATGATCTTCGGTGGCCTCAGCGCGCAAGCAGCCGAGAGCGGTCAGGGGACTTCGGCGAAGCGGGCTTCTGGCAAGCCCTGAACGCCCAAACCCTCGATCGCGAGCAAGCGCCCGGCATCGGGGTGGTCCGATTTTAGCCGCCCCGAATCGGAGATCGAGGTGACGAACAGCGTTCGCAGTCCGGGCCCGCCAAAGGCGGGGCAGGTCGGGTGCGGAACGGGCACATCGAAAACGTAATCGAGCGTGCCCGAAGGACGGAGGCGGCCGATCTGCCCGGTTCGTACCAGCGCGATCCAGATGCATCCCTCGGCATCGACGGTGGCGCCGTCCGGGCTCGAGCCGGTGAGCGCCACGAGATTTGCCAGCACGCGCCGCGGGCCGACGGCGCCGGTTACGGGGTCGTACGGATAGGCCCACAACAGGCCGCGCGGGCTATCGGCGAAATAGAGTGTATCGCCCGCCGGGCTGAAGCAGAGCGCGTTGGAGATGAGGATGCCGCTTTCCAGCTCGTCGCAGCGCAAGTCGCCGTGCAGCCGGTAGAGCTTGGCTGATGGCGCGTCGAACCCGTCGCGATGCATGGCGCCGCACAGGAACCGGCCCTGGCGGTCCATCTTGCCGTCGTTCAGCCGCTGGTCGGCGGGAAGGCCGAGGCGATGCAACGGGGTTTCGCTGCCGGTCGCGAAGTCGAGGCCGTAAAACCCGTCGCGCAGCGCCATGATCAGAAGGTTCGGCCGCCGCAGCCCGATGCTGCCGATGAGATCGGAGGTTGAGCGCGCCTCCGATCGCCCGGTGGCGGGATCGAAGCGGTGCACCGAAGGTGCCACCGAATCGACCCAGTAGAGCCAGCCGGTTTCCGGGTCCCAGAGCGGGGATTCGCCGAGGCGGTCGCGCGCCGCCCCGATGAATTCGATGCGCGGCCTCACGCTTGGCGCAGCAGTGGACAGGCGCTTTCGTTGGCCGGTCGCCAGGTCTCCTCGGGCGCGATCAGGCGCACGACCTCGAACGCATCATTCTTGTCGTGCGAGGCGCCCGGCGCCTTCACGCGTGCCAAATAAGAGGGTCGCATCACCTGGCCATCCTGGCGGATCGCCGCACCCTCGACCGTGAAGTCCTGCACCTTCATGCCGCGCATCGCCTTGGCGACGCTGGCCCCGTCCGTCTTGCCGGCGGCCTGCACCGCCTTCAGGTAGTGCAGGGCGGCGCTGTAGCCGCAGGCCTGCTGCCAGTTGGGCGGCACGCCGTTGTGGCCGGACATGAAGCGCCCGGCGAATGCCCGCGTGGCATCGTTCATGTTCCAGTAGAAGGGCGTGGCGAGCATCATGCCCTGCGCCGATTCCAGTCCGGCCGCGACGACTTCGTTAAACCCCGAAGCAAGCGAAACCAGCGTCTGGCCGCTCTTGTCCACGCCGAACTCGTGCGCCTGCTTGACGAGGTTGGTCCAGTCGCTGCCGCCGCAGGCAAGGCCAATCGCCTTGGCGCCCGAGGCCCGCGCTTGCAAAAGGAAGCTCGAGAAATCGGCGGTGTTGAGCGGAAACGCGGTCGATCCTACCGTCTTGCCGCCGGCTTGCGCCACGAAGCCCTCGCCATCCCGGCGCAGGCTGTGGCCGAAGGCGTAATCGACGTTGATAAAGTACCAGCTCGTCAGGCCGGCGGCGACCGACGGCTGGATGACCGAGCGCGCCGAGGCATAGGTATCGAAGCCGAATTGGAAGCTGGTCGGCCCGCACGCCTTGCCGGTGAGGTCGGAACTCATGCTGCCGGAGACGAGCAGGATCGCGTTCTTCTCCCGTACCAAATCGGCAATCGCCAGCGTGATCGAGGATGCCGACCCGCACACGATCGCCTGCACGTTCTCCTCGCCGAGCCAGCGGCGCGCGACTGCGGCGCCGACATCGGGCTTGTTGTGATCGTCGGCGGACAGGATCTCCACCGGCCGGTGCAACCCTGCACCGGAATCCTGGGCGGCGAGGCTCACGGCAAGCCTCAGCCCAGTGCCGGTGTCGTCGGCGTAAGGGCCGGAGAAGTCGCACAGCACGCCGATCTTCACCGGCATCGCCGATGCGGCGCGTGCGCGGCGCATGGCGAGCGCAGGAACCAGGGCGGCGCTGGTGCCGAGCAGGGCGCGGCGGGACAAGGTGATCATTCTGGCGGACCCCTCCTTGATGATCTTCCTATTGATGGCGCCGGCGCGGACGCGGCGCGATTCTACCCAGCGGCCGCGGCGAGCTCTTGCGGCGTGGCAAAATCGCTGCCGAGCTCCCGGCGGATCGCGGGAATGATGCGGCTGCCCCACAGCTCGATCTGGCGCAGCATGGTCTTTTGGTCGAAATCACCGAGCTGGGTCTGGAGCGCGATATGGGCGGGACGCAGCACGCGGATTTCCTCTACCATGCGCTCCACGACGTAATCGACGCTGCCGATCGGCAAATTGGCGCGGATTGTGTTGAGATCCATGTCGTGCGGGCTCGGCTGCTCCTGCAGCATGTAACCGTCGCTACTCTGCGAGAGGCGGAACTTCAGGCTTTCCGACAGCCGGCGCTGATAGCGGGCGCAGTCGAGGAAGCTTTGGATTTCACTCTCGCGGTCGCTGGCGAAGGCGCAGCGCAGCAGGCCGACCTTGGTCTTGTCGATCAAGCGGCCCTCGGCGGCGGCCGCGTGCTCCAGTCCTTGGCGCATGGCGCGCAGCCGGTCGGTGCCATGCAGCAGCGCGGTCACGAACAAATTATGACCCTCGCGGATCGCTCGACGCTGTGTGGTGGGATCGCCGGTGGCAAGCCAAATGGGCGGCATCGGCTGCTGCACCGGCCGGATGCTGATCGACGTGGGGGGCATCTGCAAGTGCTTGCCGTCGAAGGAGAAGACCTTGCGAGTCAGGCCTTGCTGAATCGCGTCGAGATATTCGTTGAAACGCTCGGGCCCGTCTTCCAGGGCAACGCCGAACCGCTCGAACTCGAATTGCTGATAGCCGGAGCCGACGCCGAGCTCCAGCCGGCCGGACGAGACGGTGTCGGCGAAGGCGATTTCTGCCATCAGCCGCGCCGGATGATAAAGCGGCAGCACGCAGACCGCGCTGCCGAGCCGGATGCGCCGCGTGAGGCCGGCGCAATGCGCGACCATCATCAAGGGCGACGGGCAGAGGCCGTAATTCGAGAAGTGATGCTCGGCGTACCAGGCAGTGTCGAACCCGGTCGCGTCCGCCGCGACGGTCTGTTCGACCGCATCGCGCACCACCTGCGCGGAGGTCTGCGCGTAGGTGCGTTGCTGCATCAGGATGAAAATGCCGAATTCCATGGCCGCACGGCTCCCTTGCTCGGCTGACGGTTCGCTCGAATGCCTCGGGCATCAGCCTGCCGCGGTCACTCGCAGCTCGGGTTGTGCCGAACAACCCGAATAGGGTAAGCAGCACCTTCTTGGAAATTGCAAAGATCCGGCGCCGTGAGCAAGCTGCAAGCGATGGAGCTGTTCGTCGCCTCGGTGCGGGCGGGGAGCTTCTCGGAAGCGGGCCGCCGCGCGGGGCTCTCTCCCGCATCAGTCTCCCGCCACATCGCCCAGCTCGAGGACGGGCTCGGTGTGCAGTTGCTGAACCGAACCAGCCGCAAGCTGATGCTGACCGACGCCGGGCGGGCCTATTTCGAGCGGATCGAACCGGCGCTGCGGACGATCCGCGAGGCGGATATCACGGCCGGTGCCTATCAATCGACGCCGAGCGGCACGCTGCGCGTGCATTCGCGCACGATGTTCGGCATCCGCGTGATCGCGCCATTGGTGCCGCGGTTTCAGGCGCTTTATCCGGCGATACGCATCGAGCTGCGGCTTTCAGAACAGCCGGCCAACATCGCCGACGAGCATTACGACGTCGAGTTCCGCATCGGCTTGCCGCCCGATTCCAGCCTGAAGCAGCGGCTCGTTCTCGCCAGCGAGCGCATCCTGGTGGCGAGCCCGGACTACCTCGCGCGCCGGCCCGCGCCGGCGCGGCCTGCCGACCTCGCGGCCCATGATTGCCTGACCTATTGGCTTGGGCCGGAGGACGTCGTCTGGCGCTTCCTGCGGGGCGACCAGCTGGACGAGATCGTGGTGGAGTCAAGTTTCACGACCAACAACGGCGAGGTGTTGCGGACCTTGGCGCTGCTCGGGCATGGGATCGCGCTGCTCGACGACTATACGGTGCAGCCGGATCTCGACGCCGGGCGGCTGGTGCGGCTGCTTGCCGATCACCGGGTGACGAACACGCGGTTCCGGCAAGGCATCTACGCCATATTCCACGATGCGGCGTTCGTGCCGCCCAAGGTTCAGGCGTTTCTGGATTTCCTGACCGAGCAGGTCCGTGCGGGTCATCGCGCTGGCGGACGCCGCAGGCCAGGAGATGCGGGCCGCCGCTCGTGATCCGCACGCAATGTTCGCTTGAGGCGTCCCGGGTCGGGGGCGGTTCCGGGGACGGACGGATCGTGCTTCGGATCACTATGCGCCTCCCGCAAGCCGGCTGCGTCGTCGAAGCAAGATACGAGGTCAAACCGCGCCGTCGCGGAAGGCGGCGGCGATCATGCGCGCGAGCCCCTCCTGCCACGGCGGCAGTCGCACCCCGAACACCGCCGCCAGCCGCGTGCAGTCGAGCCGCGAATCTGGCGGCCGACGTGCGGGCGTCGGCCAGTCGGACGTCGCAATCGCCGCGACCTCCGGCTGGCGTTCGCCGAATCTTGCGGCCTCGGCGAACACGGCGGTGGCGAGACCATGCCAAGTGGTCCAGCCCGCGCCGGCGGCATGGAACACGCCGCCGAAATCGTCCGACCAGCCGCGTTCGATCGCGCGCGCCACCTCCAGGATCGCCGCTGCCAAATCCGCCGCCGCGGTCGGGCAGCCCTTTTGGTCGGCGACGACGCGCAGCCGGTCGGTGTTGCGTCCCGCCGCGAGCATGGTGCGGACGAAGTTCTTGCCGACCGGCGCATAAACCCAGGAGGTGCGGAGGATCAGCGCGCGCGCCCCGCTCCCCAGCACGGCGCGCTCGCCGGCGAGCTTGCTGGCGCCGTACACACCCTGCGGCGAAACGGGGTCGGTCTCCACGTAGGGCGCGCCCTTCAGACCGTCGAACACGTAGTCGGTCGAGACATGCACAAGCGGCACGCCGGCCTCGGCGCAGAGGCGGGCGAGCCGCGCCGGCCCGTCGCGGTTGGCGCGGAAGGCCGCTTCGACATCGGTTTCCGCTGCATCGACCGCGGTGTAGGCCGCCGCGTTCACCACCAGCGCGGGGTCGGCGGCGCGGAAGGAGGCGGCGATCGTCTCCGGGCGATCGAAATCGAAATCGGGCCGTCCGACCCGATGCACGCGCGCGCCGCCGAGCTCGGCCAGCGCCGAGGCGAGCTGGCCCGATCCGCCCGTGACCAGGATCGTCACAGCCGGAACCAGACTGGGCAGTCGCGCAGCAGCGGCAGCCCCCGGTCCTTGTCGGAAAGCAGCGCTTGACCGTCAGCGACCGGCCAGGGCAGAGCGAGATCGGGATCGTCCCACACCACGCCGCGCTCGGCGGCGCGGTCGTAATCGGCGGTGACTTTGTAGATCACTTCGGTATCCGGTTCGAGCGTGCAGAAACCGTGCAGGAAGCCGCCCGGAATCCAAAGCTGCCGCCAATTCTCCGCGCTCAGCACCGCGGCGGCGTGGCGCCCGTAGGTGGGAGAGCCGTGGCGCACGTCCACCGCGACGTCCCAGATCGCGCCGCGCACGCAGCGCACGAGCTTGCCCTGCACGCTCGGGGCGATCTGCAGGTGCAGGCCGCGGATCGTTCCCTTGCGCGACGAGAGGCTGTGGTTGTCTTGCACGAACGGCCCCGGCACGCCGATTTCGGCGTAACGCCGCTGGTTCCAGGTTTCCGAGAAGAAGCCGCGGCTGTCGGGAAAGCGTGCCGGCTCGATCAGCAGCACCTCGGGTATCGCCGCTAGCGCCTCGACCTTCATTCGTGCTTGCCGTCTGCCAGGTCGCGCAGCACGCGGCCGAGCTCGGTCTTGCCGAGCGCATCCGCCGCCGCGCGCAGCTCCACCGCGCCGATATAGCCCATGCGGAACGCCACCTCCTCGGGGCAGCCGACCAACAGCCCCGTGCGGCTTTGGATCGTCTGCACGTAGCTTGCCGCTTGCAGCAGGCTGTCTGGCGTGCCGGCATCGAGCCACGCGCAGCCGCGCGAGAGCCGCTCCACATGCAGTTCGCCGAGCTCGAGGTAGATGCGGTTGAGATCAGTGATCTCCAGCTCGCCGCGCGCCGAGGGGCGGATCGTGCGGGCGAACTCGGTCACGCGGCGGTCGTAGAAATAGATGCCCGTCACCGCCCAGTCCGATTTCGGCTCGCGCGGCTTTTCGACGATCTCCACCGCGCGCCCGTCGGGGCCGAAGCTCACCACTCCGTAGCGTTCCGGGTCGCGCACCTCGTAGGCGAACACCGTGGCACCGCGCGGGCGTGCTACCGCGGCGCGCAGCAGATCGGACAGATGCTCGGCATGGAGCAGATTGTCGCCGAGCGCGAGCGCGCAGGACTCGCCTGCGATCCACTCCGCGCCGATCAGAAACGCTTGCGCCAGCCCGTCGGGGCTCGGCTGCTCGGCGTAGGCAAAGTGCACGCCCAAGCGCGCGCCGCTGCCGAGCAGGCGGCGGAACTGCGGCAAGTCCTGCGGCGTCGAGACCACCAATATGTCGCGGATGCCTGCCAGCATCAGCGTGGACAGCGGGTAGTAGATCATCGGCTTGTCGTAGACGGGCAGGAGCTGCTTGGAGCAGGCGAGGGTCGCCGGGTGCAGCCGCGTGCCGGACCCGCCGGCAAGAATGATGCCCTTCACGACGCGGCCTCCCTCACCACTCCCAGCCGCTCGCGCGCATAGCGCGCGCGCAGCCCTTCCCACCACGCGCGGTTCGCGAGATACCAGTCGACCGTGCGCGCGAGTCCGGTCTCGAAATCATGCGGCGCGCGCCAGCCGAGCGCGGCCTCGGTGCGGGCGGGGTCGATCTCATAGCGGAAATCGTGCCCCGGCCGGTCGGCGACGAAGGTGATCAGCCGCTCGCGCGGGCCGGCCGGATCGGGCAGGCGGCGGTCGAGGTGCGCGCAGACTGCCCGCACCACCTGCAGGTTGCTGCGCGGCTGGCGGGCGCCGATCGCGTAGGTCGCGCCCGGCTGCCCATGCAAGAGGACGCGTACCAGCGCCGCCGCGTGGTCCTCCACGAACAGCCAGTCGCGCAGGTTCGAGCCGTCGCCATAGACCGGCAGCCTCTTGCCCTCGAGCGCGTTGAGCGTGACGAGCGGGATCAGTTTCTCCGGAAACTGCCAAAAGCCGTAATTGTTGGTGGTATTGCTGACGATCACCGGCAGCCCGTAGGTGTGGAACCAGGCGCGCGCCAGATGGTCCGACCCGGCCTTGCTCGCCGAATAAGGGCTGCGCGGATCGTAGCGCGTCTCCTCGGTGAAGGCCGGATCCCCCGGCCCGAGCGCGCCGAACACCTCGTCGGTGGAAATATGGTGGAAGCGGAAGTCGGGGCGGGCCTCGGCGGGCAGGGCGCTCCAGTGCCGCCGCGCCTCCTCCAGCAGCACGAAGGTGCCGACGAGGTTGGTGCGGATGAAGTCGCCCGGCGCGTCGATCGAACGATCGACGTGGCTCTCGGCGGCGAGGTGCATGACGGCGTCGGGCCGGTACGTTGCGAAGACCTCCCGCACGGCGGCGGCATCGGCGATGTCGGCCTTCACCAGCACGTGGCGCCGGTGCGTCCGCGCCTCCTCCAGCGCCTCCTCGGAGGCGGCGTAGGTCATCTTGTCGAGGTTGATCACGACATGGCCGGTCGCGCGGATCAGATGCCGCACGACGGCGGAGCCGATAAAGCCGCAACCGCCTGTCACCAGGATGTTCATTGGCGCGCCGGGACCGGAACCATCTGGCGCATCTGACGGAGCGGTGTGTCCGGGTCAACCCGATCCCGTCTCCTCGGCAGCCGTGAGGCGGCATCGGATCGGCCCTGTGTGGGTTGCATGACTGTTAAACTAGACTAGTGATCATAACGCGACTTATTATCACCTCAAGCTATGGAGTTCGGGCCGGTGCGGGAGCTAAAGCGCGACCTTCTGTTTCTTCTGCACGACGTCGCCCGTCTGCTCCGGATCGACGCCGACAAGCGGGCGAGCGCGCACGGAATGACCCGCGCGCAATGGGGCATCCTGATCTGGCTCGAACGACAGCCCGGCATCACGCAGAAGGAGCTGGCCGAGCTCCTTGAAGTGGAGCCGATGACGGTCGCCCGGCTGATCGACCGGCTGGAGAGCCGCGGCATGGTGGAGCGGCGGCCCGATCCGCGCGACCGGCGCATCTGGCGGCTGCATCTGCGCCCCGAGGCCCATCCGATGCTGCGCGAGATCGAGTGCCAGCGGTCCGAGATTGCCTGCGGCATCACCGCCGGGCTGGAACCGGAGGCTGTGGAGACCCTGATCGGCGCACTCCAGCACATCAAATCGACTTTGCTCCGAGATGCCCAGTCGCGCCGCGAGGCCGCGGTTCCTGCCCGGGAGGTCGCCTGATGTCGCAAACCGCCGCCGCTCCGCGCGGTGCCGTGGGCGAGGTCGCCGGCCCGAAGCGGCGCGCGCGCACTCGCATCAGCCGCCATGCGCTCGGTCCGATCCTGATGATCGGCGGCATCCTGGTCGTCGCGGTGGGGGCGGCCGAGTTCTGGCTGCATGGCGGCCGCTATGTCGATGTGGACGACGCCTATGTGCAGGCGGCGAAGGAGCCGCTTTCCACCGATGTCTCCGGCATCGTCGCCGAGATCCCCGTGCACGAGGGTCAGATCGTCAAGAAGGGCGACGTGCTGCTGCGCCTCGACGACCGGCATTTCCGCATCGCGCTCGAAGGCGCCCGTGCCGAGATGAACGCGACCGCGCTGCGCCTGACCGCCGAGCAACGCGACTATAAGCGGATGCTGCAGGACATCGAGGTCAAGCAGTCCCAGCTTCAGTCCGACCAGGCGAATTTCGACCGCGCCGCCGCGCTCGTGAAAAGCGGCGGGGTGACGCGCGCCGAATATGACGACGCGCGCTTCCGGGTCGCCGCCGATCAGCACGCCATCGCCTCGCTGCGGACCGCGGCAGAGGTGCAGCTCGCCCGCATCGGCGGCGATGCGGACGCTGACGTGCGGACCCTGCCCGACTATCTCGCCGCCAAGGCGAAGGTGGACGAGGCGGAGCGTCAGCTCGACGACACTGTCATCCGCGCGCCGTTCGACGGCATGTTGACGCAGGTCGATACGATCCAGCCCGGCATGTATCTCGCCGCCTCTACCGCCGCCTTCGGCATCGTCTCCACCGAAGATGTGTGGGTGGAGGCCGATCCGAAGGAAACCGAGCTCACCTGGGTCAAGCCTGGCGATCCGGTGGAGGTGAGTGTCGATACCTATCCCGGCCGCACCTGGAAGGGCGTGGTGGACAGCATCGCGCCCAACAGCGGCTCGGAGTTCTCCATCCTTCCGGCGCAGAACACTTCGGGCAACTGGGTGAAGGTGGTGCAGCGCATCCCGGTCCGCATCCGTGTGGAGCACCAGGAGGGCGATCCGCCTTTGCGCGCCGGCATGAGCGTCGAGACGAGCATCGACACCGGGCATCAGCGGCACCTTTCGGACCTCTTCTGATGCACCCCGTTCCGGCGTGCCGGCGCACGCCGCGCCCGTCCGGGGCACCGGCAAGGTGAACGTCAGCGTTCGCCCCGCCGCGCCGCCGGGCGGTCCCGCCGCGGCAAGCAGGGCGCACGAGCCCGTGCGCTTCCGGGGGATCATCACGCTCTGCACCATGCTGGCGACGCTCATGCAGGCGCTCGACCAGACGATCGCCAACGTGGCGCTGCCCTACATGCAGGGCAGCCTGTCGGCGAGCTTCGACGAGATCACCTGGGTTCTGACGTCCTACATCATCGCCGCCGCCATCATGACGGCGCCCGTCGGCTGGCTCGCCATGCGCTTCGGGCGCAAGAAGCTGTTCGTCACCTGCCTGATCGGCTTCACCATCGCCTCGATGATGTGCGGCGCGGCGCAGTCGCTCGACCAGATGGTGCTCTGCCGGCTGCTGCAAGGGATGTGCGGCGCGGCGCTCGTGCCGTTGTCGCAAGCCACTATGCTCGACATCTACCCGGCCGAGCAGCGCGGGCAGGCGATGGCGATCTGGGGTGTCGGCGTGATGATCGGGCCGATCCTCGGCCCGACGCTCGGCGGCTACCTGACCGAGCTCTACAACTGGCGCTGGGTGTTCTACGTCAACCTGCCGTTCGGCGTGCTCGCCACGCTCGGCCTCCTGTTCTGCATGCCGGACAGCAAGGGCACGCCGATGCGCTTCGACTGGCTCGGCTTCGCCGTGCTGGCGCTCGGGCTCGGGTCGTTCCAGCTCATGCTGGATCGCGGCCAGGATCAGGACTGGTTCAGCTCGCGCGAGATCATCGTCGAAGCCACGCTCGGCGCGCTCGGCATCTACTTGTTCATCGTCCACATGTGGTCGGCGCGGCACCCGTTCATCCGGCCGGCCCTGTTCAAGGACCGCAATTTCAGCTCGGGCCTGCTGATGATGTTCGCGATGGGGACGATCCTCGTCTCCAGCTCCTCGCTGATGGCGCCCTGGCTGCAGACGCTTGCCGACTATCCGGTGGCGACCGCCGGGCTCGTGATGGCGCCGCGCGGCATCGGCACGATGGGCTCGATGATCCTCGGCGGCCGGCTGTCCGGACGGGTTGATCCGAGGATTCTCATGGGCGTCGGCGTGATCCTGCTCTGTCTATCGCAATGGAGCATGACGGGCTGGACGCCCGACGTGAGCCAGACGCGGATCGTGTTCACCATCATGGTGCAGGGCGCGGGCCTCGGCCTCGTGTTCACGCCCTTGCAGGTGCTGGCCTTCGCCACGCTCGCGCCCGAGGCGCGCACCGAGGCGGCGGCGCTATTCAGCCTGATGCGGAACATCGGCGCGGCGATCGGCGTGTCCGTGACCTCGTTCATGCTGGCGCACAACACGCAGGCGCTGCACGAGATGATCGGCGCGCACATCAACCCGTTCGCGCGCGCGCTGCAAACCAGCCCGGCCGCGGCGCTGCTCGACCCCGCCACCCGGCACGGCGCTGCGCTGCTCGACCGGATCATCAATCAGCAAGCGCAGATCACCGCTTACCTCGACGACTATAAGCTGATGATCTATTCCACCGCGCCGGCGCTCTTGCTGTTGCTCCTGATGCGCGGGCCCTCGAAGCACGGAATGGCGGCGCCGGTCGATACGCACGCCGCGCTGGATTGAGCAATCTCCGGTTCGGAGGTTTCCGCCGTCAAGCTCGCGAATGCGAGCAGGCACGGCTTCTTGCTGCGGGTGGCATCAGGGAGGCGTGGATGGTCGCCCTTCGGCGATCATGACGGGGTCGTCCGTCATTCCGCGGCCTTCGCCGCGGCGGCGGCCGGCGCGGCAGGCAGCGGCGTTACCTGACGCCCGGCGAGATCGTCGCCCGCGCCGCGCGGCAGAAGCAGTGCGATCGGCGCGGCGGCGAGCGTGAACAGCGAGACCGCGAGGAACCCGACGCTGAAATCCCAGTTGGTCGGTGTGCGGTTGCCGGACAGCATCATCGCCACCTCCAGCGCCAGCGCGCCGGCCGAGATGCCGAGCGTCGCCGCGAGCTGCTGGGCTGTCGTGTAGAGCGAGGTCGCCGCGCTCATCTTCGACCGCGGCACGTCGCCATAGGCGAGCGTGTTCATCGCCGTGAACTGCAAGGAGCGGAAGAACCCGCCGACCAGCAGCACCGCATAGATCGCCGCCGCCGGCCAAGTCGGGCGGAACGCGGCGGTGAGGGCGAGCAGAACGGCCGAGAGCACGCCGTTGCGGATCAGCGTCTCGCGGAAGCCGAACGCCCGCAGCGCCCGTGTCGCCACCGGCTTCATCACCAGCGCCCCGGCGGAACTGGCGAACGTAATCATGCCGCTCTGCGCCGCCGTGCGGTCGAACCCCACTTGCAGCATCAAGGGCAGCAGGAACGGGATGGCGCCGATGCCGATGCGGAACAGCATCATGGTGCTGAGGCACACACCGAAGCAGGGCAGGCGCATCAGCGACAAGTCGAGCAGGGGCGCCGGGTGGTGCCGCGCGTGCCAGAAGTAAAGGAGGCCCGAGGCAAGGCCGCCGCCGAGCAGCGCCCATGTCACCCAAGGCGCGATCACGCCGCGTCCCGCCGTCTCCAGCCCGAAGATCAGCCCCGACAGGCACGCGCCCGAGAGGATCAGGCCGAGCCAGTCGAACTTGCGCGGTCCGCCCTCCTTCACCTCCTCGATGAACAGCAGCACGAGCACGATGCCGAGCACGCCGATCGGCACGTTGATGTCGAAAATCCAGCGCCAGGAGGCGTAGGTGACGATGAAACCGCCCACCGGCGGTCCGAGCACGGGGCCAAGCAGCGCCGGCATGGTGAGCCAGGCCATCACCGCCACGAGCTCGCTCCGTTCCACCGTCCGCAACAGCACGAGCCGCCCGACGGGGACCATCAGCGCGCCGCCGGCGCCTTGCAGGATGCGCGCGGCGATCAGGAAGGCGAGCGTGTCGGCCCGTCCGCACAGCACCGAGCCGACCGTGAACACGGCGATCGCGGCGCAGAACACCGTGCGCGCGCCGAAGCGGTCGGCCGCCCAGCCGCTCGCCGGGATGAACACCGCGACGCTCAGAAGATAGGCGGTGAGCGCGACGTTCATCCGCACCGGGTCGGCGCCGAACGCTTTCGCCATCGTCGGCAGCGCCGTGGCGATGACCGTGGAGTCCAAATTCTGCATGAACAGCGCGCAGGCGACGATCATCGCCGTGGTGCGTGAGCGCGCGGAAACCCTGAGTGTTTGGCGGGACGGCGGCACGGACTGCGTTACGGCAGCAGCACGGTGCTGCCGGTCGTCTGCCGCGCCTCGAGAGCCGCGTGCGCCTGAGCGGCGTCCTTCAGCGCGAAGCTCTGGTTGACGTTGATCTTAACGGCGCCGGAGCGCACCACATCGAACAAATCATTGGCGCAGGCTTCGAGGTCGGCGCGCTTGGCGGTGTAGCTCGCGAGACTCGGGCGGGTGAGAAACAGGCTGCCTTTGGCCGACAGGATCGAGATATCGACCGGCGGCACCGGCCCCGAGGCGTTACCGAAGCTCACCATCAGCCCGAGCGGCGCGAGGCAATCGAGGCTAGCGGTGAAGGTGTCCTTGCCGATGCTGTCGTAGACGACCGGGACCATCGCGCCGCCGGTGATCCGCTTCACCTCGGCAACGAGGTTGTCATAGCCGACCACGGCGTGCGCTGCGCCGTGCGCGCGCGCAAGCGTCGCCTTCGCCTCGGTCGACACAACGCCGATCACGGTCGCGCCCAGGTGCTTGATCCACTGGCAGAGAATCAGGCCGACGCCGCCCGCGGCGGCGTGCACGACGACGGTCTCGCCCGCCTGCACGCGGTGCGTGCGGCGGATGAGGTACTGCGCCGTCATGCCTTGCAGCATCATGGCGGCGGCGGTCTTGAAGTCGATCCCGTCGGGGATTTTGACGAGCCGGTCGGCGCTGATGACCCGCTCGGTCGCATAGGCGCCCACCGGGCCGCCCGCATAGGCGACGCGGTCGCCGGGCGCGACGAGCGTCACGCCCTTGCCGACCGCAACCACGGTGCCCGCGCCTTCCATGCCGATTCCGGACGGCAGGGAAGGCGCCTTGTAGAGCCCGGTGCGGAAATAGACGTCGATGTAGTTCAGCCCCACCGCCTCGTGGCGCACCAGCGCCTCGCCCGGTCCGGGCTCGGGCGTCGGAACGTCCTCCCACTTCATCACGTCGGGGCCGCCATAGGCGTGGATGCGAATGGCCTTTGTCATCTGGTCGTGTCTCCGCGGGCGCTGGCTTCGAGGTTCAGCAGCCAGCGCTTCGTATCAAGCCCGTCGCCGCCGGAATAGCCACCCAGGCCGCCGGCGGCGACCACCCGGTGGCAGGGGATGATGATGGGGATCGGGTTGTTGCCGTTGGCCTGCCCGACCGAGCGCGCGACCCCGCCCGCCGCGGCGGCGATCTGCCGGTAGGTGCGGGTCTCACCGTAGGGGATCGCCTGGAGCGCGGCCCAGACGCGGCGCTGATAGGGCGTGCCGGGAGGGGCGAGCGGCAGGTCGAAGCTGGTCAGCGCGCCGTCGAAATAGGCGAACAACTGTCTGCGCGCGGCACGCAGGAGCGGGGTTTCGTCCTGGTCGCGCCCCCAGCCCCAGTCGATGGCGACGATGGCGCCGCTTTCTTCGGAAACCGTCAGGTCGCCGATCGGGGTGTGGAGCGAGAGCTGGGGCATTCGCGGATGGGGCGCGGGCAGGCGGGGGGGAGTCAAGGGAGGGGCGCGACGGGTGCAAGCGTGTTGGTTGTTGGAAACAACCAAATGGTTACCTACAAGTGATAGCTCCCGCCGCCAGTGCCGGTCCGACCCCTCCCCCCTCCCCAACGCCCGCGCCAAGGGGAGGGGGCACGCGTTTGCGGTCCGGCTTAGGAAGTGGAGCTGTGCGACCCCCGTAGTCCAAGGGAGCACCGGCTAGCATGGCGAGCCGCCGATCGTACGAAAGTCCCGGCCCGTGTGGCGCGGTTCGTACGGAATTCCTGGGCCGATCCGGCGCAATCGACCGAATGACGCGCAGCCATGTGCCAGTTTCGGACGAAATTCCGGGGGCTCGGCGGCGCAGGTGATCACCTGTTTGCCGCGCCACGCGTCCGCAGGGTGCGGGCCAGCGCGCCCGGGTCGCTGATCGGCAGGCCGCAGACGGAGCGGCGGCAGACATAGGCGGCCGCCCCGGCGGCACCGGCGCCCTTGCCATGCGCGGGGTGGGCGGGCGGGAGCGCGTCGGCTGTGGGGGCGCGGAGCACGATTGTCGCCGGGTCCGGGGCGGCGAGGGCAGCGGCGGCGAGGCGGCGGGCGAGGGGGGCGTCGGGCGGCCCGGCGATGACCACGCTCGCGCCTTCCTCCAGCAGATCGGCGGCGGCGAGCAGCCCGGGCATGGTCGGCAGCGCCTCCCTGCGGCCGGAGAAGGCGCGCAGCACGCCCTCGCAGTGAACCCGCCAAGCGGCCTCGCCCGTGAGGTGATGGAGGCGGGCGAACACCTCGGCGATCATGCCGTTGCCGGAGGGGGTGGCGTTGTCGGCGGCGCCGCGCGGGCGGGCGAGCGGCACGTCGGTGGCATCATCGGCGCTGCCGAAGAACCCGCCCTCGCCGTCGGCGAAATGGGCGAGGGCGGCGTTGGCCAGTCGGATCGCCTGCGCGAGACGCCCGGGGGCGCCGGTCGCTTCGTACAAAGTCAGCGCGGCGCGGGCCATAGCGGTTTGATCTTCCAGCAGACCGGCCGCCGTGACCTTCCCAAGCCGCCAAGCATGGTGCACGCGCCCGTCGCCCGCGCCGAGGCGCGCCAGCACGTCGTCGAACGCAGCCGCCGCGCGCTCGAGCCAGTCCGGGCGGCCGAACACGGCCGCGGCACGCGCAAGCGCGGCGATGGCGAGGCCGTTCCAGTCCGCCAGCACCTTATCGTCTCGCCCCGGCCGAACGCGCTTGGCGCGCGCGGCGAACAGCACGTTGCGGCAGCTTGCGAGCTGCGCCTCGGTCGCCTCATCACCGAGTGGGATCAGGCGGCGGAGGATCGTCTTGCCCTTCCAGTTCCCCGCCGCCGTCACGTCGTAGGCGGCTTTGAAGGCGGCGGCGTCGGCGCCGAGCAGCGCGTCGATCTCGGCTTCGGTCCAGACGTAGAAGCGGCCTTCCTCGCCCTCGCTGTCGGCGTCCTCAGAGGCGGCGAAGCAGGCGCCATCGGCGGTCATGTCGCGGACCATCCAGCCCACCGTTTCGGCGGCCCGGGCGGCGAAGAGCGGGTCCGGCGCGTCGGCGTGCGCAAAGGCCATCAGTTCAAGGATTTGCGCGTTGTCGTAGAGCATTTTCTCGAAGTGCGGGACCAGCCATTCGGCGTCGGTCGAATAGCGCGCGAAGCCGCCGCCCAGATGGTCGTAGATGCCGCCCTGCGACATCTGCGTGAGCATCAGCCGCAGCGCGGCGCGCGCCTCCGGGCGCGGACTGCGGAAGCTGTCCTGCCAGAGAAAGCGGAAGATCGGCGGGTTGGGGAACTTCGGTGCGCCGCGCAGGCCGCCGCGATCGGGGTCGGTCAGGCGCAGCAAGGCCCGCGCGGCCGCATCGAGGTCGGCCGGGCCGGGGAGGTCCCCCGGCGCGGCGGCGGCCATGCGCGCCACCGCCTTGCGGAGCGCGGCGGTGTTGTGGCGCACCATGTCGTCGCCGCGCGCATAGGCGTCGGCCACCGCCTCAAGCACCTGCCGGAAGGACGGCTTGCCCCAGCGCGGAACGGGCGGGAAGTAGGTGCCGCCCCAGAACGGCGCGCCCTCGGGATCGAGGAACATGGTCAGCGGCCAGCCGCCCTGCTCGCCCATCGCGTGAAGCGCGTTCATGTAGATCTGGTCGATGTCGGGCCGCTCCTCGCGGTCCACCTTGATGTTGACGAACAGGCGGTTCATCAGCGCCGCGGTTGCCGCGTCCGCGAACGATTCGTGCGCCATCACGTGGCACCAGTGGCAGGCGGCATAGCCGATCGAGAGCAGGATCGGCTTGTTCGCTGCCCTGGCCTCCGCCAGCGCCTCCGGCCCCCAGGGCCGCCAGTGCACCGGATTGTCGGCGTGCTGCAGCAGATAGGGCGAGGTCTGATGGCGCAGCAGGTTGGCGGCTTCTGGCATGGCCATGCTCCTCCCGTCGCCGCTAACGCGTCGGCCCGGTGCGGGACCCCATCCGGCGGATTTCCGCCCGCAGGAGCTCCGGGTCGGGATGCGCCAGCCAGCGCGCGTCCGCCGCCAGCGCCGCCGCGAGCCGGGCGCGGTACTCCTCCCGCGCCACCTCGACAGCGCCGAACCGCGCCAGATGGTCGGTCACGAACTGCGTATCGAGCAGCCGGAATCCGCCGAGTCGCAGGCGCGCCACCAGATGCACAAGCGCGACCTTGGAACTGTCGCGCACGAAGCTGAACATGCTCTCGCCGAAGAACACGCCGCCGATCGCGACGCCGTACAGGCCGCCCACCAGCTCCCCGCCGAGCCGGCACTCCACGGAATGCGCGTAGCCCAGCCCGTGCAGTTCGCCGAACAGCTCCTCGATGAGCGGGTTGATCCAGGTGTCCTCGCGCCCGGGCGCCGGGGAGGCGCAGCCCGCGATGGTGGCGGCGAAATCGCGATCCGCCGTCACCTCGAACTGGCCGGAGAGCGCGCTGCGCGCCAGCCGTCGTGGCAGGTGGAAGCTATCGAGCGGCAGGATTCCGCGCGTCTCGGGGTCCAGCCAATAAAGCCGGTCGCCCCGCCGCGTCTCCGCCATCGGAAACAGCCCGTGGCGATAGGCCCGCAGCACGAGGTCAGGCGTGATCTCCACGGTGCGGCGCGACATGGGGCGATACTGGGGACGCGGCGGCGCGAAGGGAAGCCCGGCGGCTTGAACCGCGCGCACAGCAATGAGCTAATCGCCCCCTCGCACCAAGGGAGGAACCGATGGCGACGCGCTACACCTGGGAGCATGTGCATCTGCGTAGCCCCGATCCCGAAGCCACCGCGCGCTGGTACCAGGAGATGCTTGGCGCCGAAATCATCCGCACGCCCCAGGCGGACGGCACGACCCGCTTCGACCTTATTCTCGGCGGCACGCAGAAGGTCTTCATCGCGACGCCGCGCGCCGATTCGCCGGCCGCTCCCGCGCCCGACGCGCCCTATCTCGGCCTCGAGCACATTGGGCTCACCGTGTCCGATATCGACGCCGCCTTCGCCGAGCTGAAAGGGAAGGGCGTGCGCTTCACGCTGGAGCCTACGACGATGCGCCCCGGCGTGCGGATCGCCTTCCTGCGGGGGCCGGAGAACGTCTCGATCGAGCTGATCCAGCGCGGCTGATCTATTCCGGGGCGCCCGTGCAGACGAAGTGCGGATTTTCCCAGCCCGGCTTGCTGTAAAGCAGCCTGGCGCCCTCTAACGTCCGCACCGTTCCGCCCGCCGCCTCCAGCACCGCCTGCGGGGCGGCGGTGTCCCATTCCATCGTGCGGCCGAAGCGCGGGTAGAGATCGGCCGCACCCTCGGCCAGCCGGCAGAACTTCACGGCCGAGCCGAAATTGATCACCTGCGCCACCTTCCGCCCGGCCAGGAACGCCAGCAGCCGCTCGTTGTTGGCGTGATAGCGGCTGGCGAGCACCGTCACGCCCTCGGGCGGCGGCTTGCGGACATGCACCGGGTGCTCGCCACCTGCGGTGCGCTTCCACGCGCCACGGCCGACGATGCCGCCGAACAGCTCGCCGAGAGCGGGAATGCCGACCACGCCGAGATAAGCAGCGCCGTTCCGCACCAGCCCGATGTTCACGGCGAACTCGTCGTGCCCGGCGATGAACTCGCGGGTGCCGTCGAGCGGATCGACCAGCCAGTACTCGTCCGTCGGCGCGGTGATCCGGCCGGCCGCCACTTCCTCCTCGGCGATGACGGGGATGTGCGGCACCGCCGTGCGCAGCCCGGCGACGATCACCGCCTCGGCGGCATGATCGGCCGCCGTCACGGGGGAGGCGTCGGACTTGCGCTGCGGATCGAAGCCGTGCGCGCGCACGGCGAGGATCGCGGCGCCTGCCTTCAGCGCGAGCCCGGCGGCGAGTTCCAGGAGATCGGTGTCGGTCATCGTGCGGTGATAAGGGCGCGCCTGCCCGCCCGCAAACGAAGATGGCGCGGCGGAGCGGCAGCCGCTTGAGGCGGCGCCCGGCTGCGCGCAGTCTGGCGCCATGCAGATCAGGTTCATCGTTTCCGCTCCGCTCGATTCGCCGAGCGGCGGTTTTTTCTACGCGCGCCGGATGATCGAGGGCCTGCGCGCGGCCGGCCGGTCGGTTCCCGTGAGCATCATCCCGACGGCGCACCCGGCGCCCGACGACGCCGCGCGCGAAGCGGCCCGCGTTGCGCTCGCTGGTGCCGAGACCTTGCTGATCGACGGTCTCGCGCTGCCCGCCTTCGTCGGCATGGGCGATGCGCTCGCCGAAGCGGGCGCGCTCGGCTTCGTGCATAACGCGGTCGCCCTCGGCGACGGCGTGCCGGACACCGCGCGCCCGGCCCTGCGGAACACGGCGCTGCGCCTGCTGCCCCGGCTGCGTCGCGTGATCGCCAGCAGCGAGGCGGTTGCCGGGCGGCTCGCGGAGGAGTTCGGCGCCGACCCGCAGCGTATCCGCGTGGTCGTGCCGGGCACCGACGACGCGCCGCGTGCGCAAGGATCGGGCGGCCCGGGCTGCGCGATCCTTTCGGTCGGCGCGCTGATACCAAGAAAGGGCCATGACGTGCTACTGCGGGCGCTCGCGCGCCTGTTCGATCTCGACTGGCGGCTGACCATCGTTGGTTCGGCCACGCGCGATCCCGAACATGCGCGCGCGCTGAAAGAACTTGCCACTTCGCTCCGCATTGAGGCGCAGGTGCGCTTCGCCGGCGCGCTCGGCGACGCCGAGCTCGACAGGCTGTGGAACGAGTCCGACCTGTTCGCGCTCGCCAGCAACTGGGAGGCATACGGCGCCGCCGTCGCCGACGCGCTGCGGCGAGGATTGCCGGTCGCCGTGACCAACGGCGGCGCGGGTGCGGCGTTGGTGCCTCCCGAGGCCGGCGTGGTCGTCTCGCCGGGCGATTGGGAGCAGTTGTCGAAGGCGCTGCGCCGGCTGATCTTCAGCCCGGAGCTGCGCCGCGACATGGGCGAGGTGGCGTGGGAAGCCGGGCGCAAGCTGCCGACATGGCCCGAGCAGGTGCAGGCGTTCGCCCGCGCGCTCGCCGACTGAGGAGACCATAACGATGCTGCTCGGCGCGATCGCCGACGACTTCACCGGCGCGACCGATCTGGCCTCCATGCTGGTGCGCAACGGGATGCGGACGGTGCAGCTCATCGGTGTGCCGCGCGACGGCGAGAAGCCGCCCGATGCCGACGCGGTCGTCGTGGCGCTCAAGTCGCGCACCGCGCCGGTGCGGCAGGCCGTGGAGGAAAGCCTCGCTGCGCTTTCCTGGCTGCGCGCGGCCGGCGTGCGACAGGTGTTCTTCAAATACTGCTCGACCTTCGATAGCACCGATCAGGGCAATATCGGCCCGGTGGGGGATGCGCTGATCGCGGCGCTCGGCTGCGGCTTCGCCCTTGCCTGTCCCGCCTTTCCAGCCAACGCCCGCACGGTCTATCAGGGGCATCTGTTCGTCGGGTCGGCGCTCTTGAACGAGAGCGGGATGGAGCACCATCCGCTCACACCGATGACCGATCCCGACCTGGTCCGCGTGCTTGGCCGCCAGAGCACCGGCGCCGTCGGCCTCGTGCCATTTACGATCGTCGAGCAGGGCGCGCCGGCTATCCGGCAGACAATGACCGCGCTGAAGGAGCAGGGGCACCGCTGGGCCATCATCGATGCGGTTAAGGACGAGCATCTGCGTGCCATCGGCGAGGCGGCGGAGGGCCACGCGCTGGTAACCGGCGGCTCCGGCGTCGCGATGGGATTACCCGACAATTTCCGCCGCGCCGGCCTGCTCGCGACCGTCGATGCGGGCGCGCTACCCACAGTGGCGGGCGCGGCCGCGGTGATCGCGGGTTCCTGTTCGCGCGCGACACTCGGGCAAGTCGCCGCCGCGCGAGAGCATGTGCCCGTGCTCGCGCTCGATCCGCTCGCGACCCCGGATGCCGCGGCGCTGAGCGAATCGGCGCTCGCCTGGAGCAACGGCAAGCTCGGCGCGCAGCCGGTGGTGATCGCGGCCTCGGCGCCGCCCGATCAGGTGGAGGCGGTGCAGCGCAAGCTCGGGCGCGATCAGGCGAGCGCGTTGATCGAGGAAACGCTGGCGCGGGTGGCCGACGGGCTCGTCCTGCGCGGCGTGCGCCGCCTCGTCGTAGCGGGCGGGGAAAGTTCGGGCGCGGTCGTGCAGCGCCTCGGTGTGCGCCGCCTTCGGATCGGCGCGGAGATCGATCCCGGCGTGCCCTGGACGCTCGCCGATGGCGACCGCGGTCCGCTGCTGCTCGCGCTCAAGTCCGGCAATTTCGGCGCGCGCGATTTCTTCCTGAAAGCATTCGCCGCCCTCGGCTGAGGAGACTGAGCATGGACGAGCAAGCCCTGCGGTGCCTGTTGGTCGATCTTGCCGCAAGCTTGTTCGCGCGCGGCTACTCGGTGGGTTCCGCCGGCAATATCAGCGCGCGCCTACCGGATGGGCGCTACCTGATGACGCCGACCAACTCCTGCCTCGGCCGCCTGTCGGCCGAACGGCTCTCGTTGCTCGATGCGGCGTTCGCCCATGTCGATGGCGACAAGCCCTCGAAGGAAGTGTTCATGCACCGCGCCTTCTACCGCGCGCGGCCGGGCGCGGGGGCGGTCGTGCATCTTCATTCGACGATGGCAACCGCGATCGCCTGCCTGCCGGAGACGGACGCGGAGCGGGCGATTCCACCACTGACGCCCTATTTCGTCATGCGGATCGGGGAGCGGCTTCCGCTCGTGCCCTATTTCCGCCCCGGCGATCCGGCGATGGAGCCGGCAATCGCCGCCGCAGCCCGGAACGCGCGCGCGGTGCTGCTTGCCAACCACGGCCCGGTTGTGTGCGGCGCAACATTGACCGAGGCGGTTTATGCCGCCGAGGAGTTGGAGGAAGCGGCGAAACTGGCGCTGCTGCTGCGCGAAACCAACCCGCGGCGGCTGAGCGCGTCGCAGGTCGCGGAACTCATCGGAAGTAGCTGAGGGGGGCGAAAGCGGCTTCCGTCGCACCGCCGCTGCGGTCCCCTGGCGTCGTGGTGCTGAGGACCGAAGCGGACAGCGCGACGGAAAGATCATCCGCCCTACGCCGGCGACTCGTCGTCGCCGCGCAGGATGTCGTCGTCGCCCGGAGGCGTCGCCGGCATCGCGGGGGCCTTTCGCCGGCGCGATGCGGCCTTCTTGCGCGCTGGCGCCTTGCGCGCGGCGGTCTTGCGGCCCGCCTTGCGAGCGCCGGTCTTCCGGCCCGCGGCCTTTCGGCCGGCGGTTTTCCGAGCGGCGGTCTTGCGGCCGGCGCTCTTGCGCGCCGTGGTCTTGCGGGCGGCGCCCTTCTTCGCGGTGGTCTTGCGCGCGGCGGTCTTGCGGCCGGCGCCTTTCTTCGCCGCGGATTTGCGCGCGGCGGCCTTGCGGGCCCCGGTCCTGCGGCCAGCCGTCTTGCGGCCTGCGGTCTTCCGGGAACCTGCTCGCATCGCCAGCGGCTTCGCGCGCGACTTGTCGGTGCTGCCGTCTTCTGTGCTCACCTGAGAACTCCTGCTTCCCAAAACGTGGTCGATGCGCGGCAACAGCGCCGCACACGCGGCAGGTTCCGCTGCTTATGCCCGGCGAGGCCGATGCGGCTCGCGCACCGTGTCGCCAGAAGCCGGCACTCGTTGGTCCGGGCGAAGCTGCGGTCCATGGACCGTCCTTCCGTAACGCAGGCCCGCGCGGTGCGTACGACGATTCGCGAATCGCGCGCGTGCATGCCGATTCCGCTATCTCGCTTGCGCGCGATGCATGTCAACAAAAACCAGTCGTTTCTTCCCGATCCCAAGAAGATTTCCGTTGCTTGTGACCGTCCGCGGCGGATGCGCCGCGGATTCGGCGCGCGCGCCGCCCGAAAACAAACCGCCGCGGCATCGCTGCCGCGGCGGCTGCGTGGTCCCCGATCGGGCTTGGGCGCGCTACGTGCGCTCCTTCAGCGGGACGAAACGCTTGTCCTCGGGGCCGATATAGTTGGCGGTCGGGCGGATGATCTTGCCGTCGATCCGCTGCTCGATGATGTGGGCGCTCCAGCCGGACGTCCGGGAGATCACGAATAGCGGGGTGAACATCGCCGTCGGCACGCCCAGCATGTGGTAGCTGACGGCGCTGAACCAATCGAGGTTGGCGAACATGCCCTTGGCGTCGGCCATCACCGCCTCGATCCGGTCGGCGATGTCGAACATCTTCAGCGATCCGGCCTCCTCGGAGAGGCGCCGGGCGACGCCCTTGATGACCTTGTTGCGGGGATCGCTGACCGTATAGACCGGGTGACCGAAGCCGATGACCACTTCCTTGTTGGCAACGCGGCGGCGGATGTCGGCCTCGGCCGCGTCGGGCGTGTCGTACCGCTTCTGGATCTCGAAGGCGACCTCGTTGGCGCCGCCGTGCTTGGGCCCGCGTAGCGCGGCGATCCCGGCGCAGATCGCGGAGTAGAAGTCGGACCCGGTGCCCGCCACCACCCGGCAGGCGAAGGTCGAGGCGTTGAACTCGTGCTCGGCGTAGAGGTTGAGCGAGGTATGCATCGCTCGCACCCAGCTCGCCGAGGGCGGGCGGCCGTGCAGCAGGTGCAGGAAGTGCCCGCCGATCGAGTCGTCGTCGGTCTCGACATCGATCACCCGCCCGTTGTGGGCGTAGTGGAACCAGTAGAGCAGCATCGACCCCAGCGAGGCCATCAGCCGGTCGGCGATGTCGCGTGCCCCGGGCGGGTTGTGGTCGTCCTTCTCGGGCAACACGCAGCCAAGGGCGGAAACGCCGGTCCGCATCACGTCCATCGGGTGCGAGGCGGCGGGCAATGTCTCCAGCGCCTCCTTCACCGCCGCCGGCAGCCCGCGCAGCGCGCGCAGCTTCTGCTTGTAGGCGCGCAGTTCCGCCTCGTTCGGCAGGGTGCCGTGCACCAGCAGATGGGCGATCTCCTCGAACTCCGCCGCTTCGGCCACATCGAGGATGTCGTAGCCCCGGTAATGGAGGTCGTTGCCGGTGCGCCCGACCGTGCAGAGCTCGGTGTTGCCGGCCACGACGCCGGAGAGCTGGACCGATTTCTTGGGGCGGGCGGTGTTGGTGGGCGTGTCGGACATGGGGGACTCCTGTGGTTTCAGGAACCGGCATGCCGGGGCAAGCCCGGCGATGACGATCTTAGAAGATGCCGGGCTTGCCGATGGTGAGTTGGCCGGCGGGCAGAGCGATGTTCAAAGCGTGCAGCTCGCCCGCCGGCAGGCGCGGCAAGTCTTGCACCGCCTCCAGGAAGCGGTTCGCCTCCCGTGCGGAGATGATCCCGTCGGTCAAGGTCAGGAACTTCCTGACGTAGTCGTCGCGGCCGAACGGGCGCGCGCCGTTCGGGTGAGCGTTCGCCACGCCGAGCTCATCCACGATCCGGCTGCCGTCCTGCATGATCACTTCCACGCGCCCACCGAACGCCAGCTCGTTCGGGTCGGTAGCGTGATAGCGCCGAGTCCACTCGGGGTCCTCGCGCGTCTCGATCTTGTGCCAGAGTCGCACCGTGTCGGCCCGGGCGGCACGGCGCGGCGCGTAGCTATCGACGTGGTGCCAGCGCCCGTCCTGCAGGGCGACGGCGAAGATGTACATGATCGAATGATCGAGGGTCTCCCGGCTCGCCTTCGGGTCCATCTTCTGCGGATCATTGGCGCCGGTGCCGATCACGTAGTGGGTGTGATGGCTGGTATGGATGACGATCCGTTCGACCTGCTCGAGATCGGGGATACGTTGGCGCAGCCGGAAGGCGAGGTCGATCAGCGCCTGGGACTGGTATTCGGCGCTGTGCTCCTTCGTGTAGCTGTCCATGATCGCGCGCTTCGCCTCGCCCGGTTCGGGCAGCATCACCTGATAGACGGCGTCCGGCCCGTCGAGCATCCAGGCGATCACGCTGTCCTCGCCTTCATAGATCGGGCTCGGCGCGCCCTCGCCGCGCATCGCGCGATCGACCGCCTCGACCGCCAGCTTGCCGGCATGCGCCGGCGCGAAGGCTTTCCACGAGCTGATCTCGCCCTTGCGTGATTGGCGGGTGGTGAAGCTCACATGCACCGCCTGCTGCACCGCCTGGTAGATCGTCTCCACCGGCAGCCGCAGCAGCGTGCCGATGCCGGCCGCCTGCGCCGGGCACAGATGGGCGATGTGGTCGATCTTGTGCTTGTGCAGGCAGATCGCGCGGACAAGGTCGATCTGGATCTCATAGCCGGTGGCGATGCCGCGGATCAGGTCGCGCCCGGACTTCGCCATGGCCTGCGCGACGGCGAGAATGGGCGGGATGTTGTCGCCCGGATGGGAGTAGTCGGCGGCGAGGAAGGTGTCGTGCATGTCGAGCTCGCGCACCGCCGTTCCGTTGGCCCACGCCGCCCACTCCGGGCTCACCCTGTGGCGCGCTGGGACGCCGAAGACGGTGGCGCCGTCGCCGCGCCGATGGCCGAGCGCGGCATCGCGCGCGGACACGACCGGCCTGCGGTTGATCGCGGCGATGGCGACGGCGGCGTTGTCGATGATCCGGTTGACGATCATCGCCGCGACGTCCTTTTCGACCGGCACCTTGTCGGCGGCGACCTCAGCGATTTTCCAGGCGAGCTGCGCCTCGCGCGGCAACTCGGCCTTGGAGGGATGAACACGGACCTCATGCAGCTTCATGCGGGCGATCTCCGGCGATGGACGCTCTCGTCCGGGCTTCGTAAGGTCGCCCGTCCGCAGCGGCAAGACGCCGCGGCGCGGCATCGGGAGTGCAGCGGAGTACATATTAAGTGTCGCACGCTCCGTTCGACCGCTTGTTCCTGGGCGACATCGTCGGCCCGGACAGCATTATCCGTCAGGGCTTCGTCGCCGCGCGCGGCGAGACCATCGCCGCGATCGGGCAGGGCGCACCGCCGCCCGCCGGGGAAACCGTCGATTTCACCGGCAAGCTGATCCTGCCCGGGCTCGTCGACGGGCACATGCACACCTCTTCGGCGATCGGTTGGGCCGGGATAGAGGGCGCGACGCGCAGCGCCGCGGCGGGCGGCGTCACCACCTGCTGCGACATGCCCTATGACGTCCCGCATCCGGTGACCGACGGCGCCAAGCTGGAAGAAAAGATCGGGTGGGTGCAGCGCACCGCTCATGTGGACATGGCGCTCTACGGCACCATCACCAAAACCGGTGGGCTGGAAGCGATCCCGGAGCTTGCTGCGGGCGGCATCTCGGCCTTCAAGCTCTCTACATATGAGTACGACCCGGTGCGCTTCCCGCGCATCGACAATCCGACGATGCTCGCCGCCTTCCGGCTGATCGGCCGCACCGGCCTGCCGGTTGCCATCCACAACGAAGACCAGGAGACGGTTGAGCGGCTGACGGCGGAGGCGAAGGCCGCCGGGCGAACCGATCCGATCATGCATTGCCGCACCCGCCCGCCGCTGGTCGAGACGATGGCCGACCTCGCCATCTTCGAGATGGGACGCGAAGCGGGTGCGCACGTGCACATCGCCCATTCCTCGCTGGCGCGCGGGTTCGACATCGCCGAAGCGTTCCGTCGCCGCGGCGGACGCGACGGGTTCGATGCCACCGGCGAGGCGTGCATCCAGTATCTCTGCATGACGGAGGCCGACATCGTGCGGCTGGGCGGGCGGGGAAAGTGCAACCCGCCCTTCCGGGAGGCGGGGGAAATCCCGCGCATGTGGGAGGCGCTGCTCGCCGACAAGATCACCTATGTCTCCACCGATCATGCGCCGTGGCCGCTCGAGCGCAAGACGCTGCCCGACATTTTCGCTTGCGGCGCCGGCCTGATCGGCTTGCAGAGCTTCGCGGCCCTGATGTTCACCCTGCTCGAGGAGCGCGGGCTGCCGCCGACCCTGATGGCGCGCTACTGCGCCGAGCGCAGCGCGCGCTTGCATGGCCTTTATCCCAAGAAGGGGGCGCTGCGTCCGGGCTCCGATTGCGACCTGCTCGTCCTGGAGCGCGGTTCCTTCACTTTCGACGAGGCGGCGATCGTCGATCGGCCGGAACTCCGCTGGTCGCCCTATCACGGCCGGACGATGCGTGGGCGTGTCGCGGCCACCGTTCTGCGCGGCCAGCTTATCTGGGACGGCAACCGCGTGCTCGCCGCGCCCGGCTCGGGCCGGTTCGTTCCGCGGCAGACCGTCTAGGCCGGCGCGCGGGGTGGCGCCAGATGCGCCGGCGCGTGATGGCGTGGGGGGCGCTGGCACTCACCGCCGGCGCGCTGGCGGCGCTCGCGGCGCACATGCGGCGCGACGTGCCGCCCGATTGCCGCGATCCGCGGACATTGGCGCTGGTCCGGCATAGCCTGGTCGAGCATTTCGGCCTGCCGCCCGAAACACGCATCGCCGGGATCAGGACGGTCGCCGGAGGCCCGCTTGCATTCCAGTTCGTCTGCGAGGCCGATCTCGAGAACGTCGATCTGGCGCGTTTGCCCTCGGGCGCGCGCCCCGGCTTCGTGCGCTACACGAGCCGCCTCAAAGATCACCGGCGGCTCCACGACGTGACAGTGGAGATTCTGCCGCTTTTGTTTTGGCAGAAGGTGTACTGAACCGCCGCGCGCGGCTCAGCCCGCGTCCGGCTCGCGCGCCAGCACACCGAGCGCCGCCGCCACGCCGAAATCGGCGGGCAGCGCGCTCTTGGGGAACAGGCGGTTCACATGGCCCATCTTGCGCCGCGGCCGCGCCTCACCCTTGCCGTAGAGATGCGGAATGAGGCCCGGCGTGGCGAGGATCTGCGGCCAGAGCGCGAGATCCTCGGGACCGACGAGGTTCCGCATGACTGCATCCGAATGGCGCACGGCCGGCGGAAGCGGCAGGCCGGCGACGGCGCGGATGTGCATCTCGAATTGGCTCGCCGGGCAGGCGTCGAGTGTCCAATGTCCCGAATTGTGCGGGCGCGGCGCGATCTCGTTGGCGAGCACGCGCCCCTCGGCGTCGACGAACATCTCAACGGCGAGCAGCCCGACCAGATCGAGCCCCTCGGCCACGGTGCGGGCGATGCGCTGCGCCTGCGCGGAGACCGTTTCCGGGACGCGGGCGGGCGCGAAGCTCAGATCGAGTATGTGATCGCGATGCCGGTTCTCGACCGTGTCGAACGCGACCATCTGCCCGTCGGCGCCGCGCGCGATGATCACGCTGATCTCCGCGGCGAAATCGACGAAGCTCTCCAGGATCAGCGGCTTCGGTTCCAGGCGCGCGAAGGCGGGGGCTAGGTCGGCCGCTTCGCGCAGCCGCGCCTGGCCCTTGCCATCATAGCCGTAGCGTGTGGTTTTCAGCACTGAGGGCAGGCCGATGCGCGCGACCGCCGCCTCCAGCTCCGACAGCGACGCGACCGATGCCCACCGCGCGGTCGCGACGCCATGCCGGTTGAGGAAGTCCTTTTCGACGACCCGGTCCTGGCTGATGCGCAGGACGGAAGGTGCCGGCCGCACGGGCTTGATCGACGCCAGGAGCTCCAATCCTTCGGCGCTGACGTTCTCGAACTCGAAGCTGATCACATCGACCGAGTGGGCGAACTGACGCAGGCTGGCGGGATCGCTGTAGTCGCTCAGTGTCACCGCGTCGGCCACCTGCCCGGCAGGACTGTCCGGCTCGCGCGTCAGGATATGGCACTTGTAGCCGAGGCGCGCTGCCGCCATCGCGGACATGCGACCGAGCTGGCCGCCGCCGACCAGCCCGATCGTGGCGTTGGGTGGAAGCGGAAAGTTCATGCGTCCGGGGAGGGGGTTTCCGCCACCGCACCGGTTTGCGCGGCGCGGAGCACATCGAGCCGGCCGGCCAGCGCCGGGTCGCCAAGAGCGAGGATCGCGGCGGCGAGCAGGGCGGCGTTGACCGCGCCGGCGCGCCCGATCGCGAGCGTGCCCACCGGTACGCCTGCGGGCATCTGCACGATTGACAGCAGGCTGTCCAAGCCTTGGAGAGCCTGGCTCTCCACGGGCACGCCGAGAACCGGCAGCGGGGTCCACGCGGCGCACATCCCCGGCAAATGGGCAGCGCCGCCGGCCCCGGCGATGATCACCTTCAGGCCGCGCTCCCGGGCCGCCTGGGCGTAGGCGCGCAGCCGCTCGGGCGTCCGGTGCGCCGAGACGATCCGCGACTCGAAGGGCACCTCCAGCCGCTCCAGCGTTTCGGTGGCGTGGCGCATGGTTTGCCAGTCGGACTGGCTTCCCATGATCAGCCCGACCAACGCGGCGGCACCCATTAGGCGATGTCGTCCGGGATAAGCCGGCTTTCGAGCCGGGCGATCTCATCCTTCAGCAGCAGCTTGCGCTTCTTCAGCCGCTGAAGCTGGAGCTGGTCGATCGGCCCCTGCTCGGCGATCCTGGCGATGATCGTGTCGAGATCGCGGTGCTCGCTGCGGACCTCATGCAGGCGGCGCAGCAGACTGTCCCGGTCGGTCAGCATGGTGCGAGCTTAGCACGGGCGGCGGCGCGCAATCTTCGTTCGTTTTCAACCTCCGGCTTGCCGTAACGCGCGCCTGGCCTAATGTCCCCGGGCGTAGCGTCGCGGGCCGGGGGCGCAGCCAGCCCCGGTGCCGGCCCGCCTGCCAGAGGAGGGGTCATGAACCTGCAGGCTCGTCTTGAATCGCTGAAAGAGCGCCACGCGGCGCTGGAAAGCCAGATCCTCGACGAAGACCAGCGCCCCAGGCCGGACAGCGACACTCTCATGCGGCTCAAGCTCGAAAAGCTGCACGTCAAGGAGGAGATTGAGCGCCTCCGCCAGCAGGTTCAGGTCGCCTAGGCGACCTCTTCATGGGCCGGGGCAGGCGGTGGCGGCACCGCTTGTCCTTCCCGCTCCAGCCGTTCGTTGGCCGCCGCGACGGCGGCGTTCAGGTCCGACTGGCTGCACAGGCCAAGGATCACCGGGTCGATCGGCTTGATGTTGGCGCTGTTCCAGTGGGTGCGGTCGCGCACCTTTTGGATTGTCTCCTTGGTGGTCCCGAGCAGCTTGACCACCGCCATGTCGCCGAGCTGCGGGTAGTTGCGGAGCAGGAAGGCAATCGCGTTCGGCCGGTCATTGCGCTTGGCGACCGGCGTGTAGCGCCCGCCGCGGGACCGCTTCGGTTGCGGCAGGTGGCTCGGCAGCAATTGCAGCCGCGCCTCCGGGTCGGCTTCGCAGCGGCGGATTTCCTCCATCGTGAGCTGGCCGTTCGCCACCGGGTCATAACCTACGATCCCCTGCGCCACCTCGCCGTCGGCGATGGCCTGCACCTCGAGCGGGTGCATCCCGCAGAATTCGGCGATCTGCGTGAACGTGAGCGCGGTCTTCTCGATCAGCCACACGGCGGTGGCCTTCGGCATCAGGGGGAGGGCCATGTTACCATCACCTTCAGGCTCGGGGGCTGTAGGCGTGCGACGTCTTCGGACGGCGCGTGCAGAAAAAATCTCGCTGCAGCGCCCGCGAGCGAGCGGGATATGACGAGCGGCGCGAAGTAGGTCAAGGGCGCCGCCGGAACGATGGGGGACCGCAATGCTGGAAGACGAAGATAACCTGCCCCGCCGGCGGCCCCGGCTCGAAAAGCCGGTCCTTGATAGCTGGGGCGTGGAGGAGCTGAATCTTTACATCGCTGAGCTGCGCGAGGAAATCGCTCGGGCGGAGGCAGAGATCGCTCGCAAGCAGAGCCACCGGAGCGCAGCCGACTTGTTCTTCCGCAAGCCCTAGTCGCAATCGCGCCTTTCTGAGGAGGCGGAAACAAACCGAGGATCGGTCCGCGACTCAAGGTTGCGCAGCGCCGGTATCGAATGAATCCGGCAGGCACGAGCACAGGAGTAGCGGAAAATGTCAGGAGTGGCACAGGTCGCCGATTTCGAGCTCGTCGAACGCCATGAGGCGTGGACCCCGAGCGGGCCGGTGACAACCCGATTGCCCGATCCCGAAATCGAGTTGCTCGAGAGCCGGTCGATGGCGACCGTCGCCGAACCAGGAACCATGGCCCTGTTCGGCTTGGCGACCGGGACGTGGATGGCGGGCGCGGCTTTTGGTGGCTTCGTGACGCTGGCGACCGAGCCCGCGCTCGCCGTTGTTCTGATCGCCTTCGGGGGGGTCGCGCAATTCATTGGTGGGCTGGTCGCCTACCGACGCGCCAATGCGCTCACTTCCAACGCGTTCTGCTGTTACGGCAGCTTCAACACGATCGTCGGGACCATCCTGCTGCTGGAGGCGGGCGGGCTGATGGTGCACGGCGGCGGCGCCGCGACCATCCTCGGGTGGTTGAACTGCACGTTCGCTTTTATCTCGCTCGCGCTGATGCTGGCGGCCCTGAGCCGCAACGTGATGAGCGCCGGCATCTTCGGCTGCCTGATGGCGGGCTATGCGCTGATCGGCACCTCGCAGTTCTATGTCGGTCCGAACGCTCATGCATCCTCTGCCGGCGGCGTGGCGGCGGCGGGCGGCGCGCTTCTGTTCGCGGCAGCGTTCCTCGCCTTCTACATGGGCATGGCGCTGGTCGTAAACAGCACGTGGAAGCGCAGCCGGCTGCCGCTGTTCGGCGAAGCCTAGCCACACTGCTTTGATTCGTCCGTGCCGGGTGCGCGGGCGAAGCAACCGCGCGCGTCAGGCCACCAGCGGCGCGCGTTCCATCGCGGCGCGCGCCCAGGCCTCCCCGGCATCCTCGTCGAACAGCTCGGTGAGCTTCTTCATCATCGTGCCGCCGAGTTCCTCGGCGTCCACGATGGTGACGGCGCGGCGGTAATAACGGGTCACGTCGTGACCGATCCCGATCGCGATCAGCTCCACCTGGTCGCGCGATTCGATCTCCCGGATCACCTCGCGCAGGTGCTTTTCCAAGTAGTTGCCGGGGTTCACCGACAGCGTGGAGTCGTCCACCGGGGCGCCGTCGCTGATCACCATCAGGATGCGCCGGTGCTCGGGCCGCACGACGAGCCGCCGATAGGCCCAAAGCAGCGCCTCGCCGTCGATGTTCTCCTTGAGCAGACCTTCCCGCAGCATCAGTCCGAGATTCTTGCGCGCGCGCCGCCACGGCGCGTCGGCCGCTTTGTAGACGATATGGCGCAGGTCATTGAGCCGCCCCGGGTTGCGCGGCTTGCCGTCCTGCACCCATTTCTCCCGGCTTTGCCCGCCTTTCCAGGCGCGCGTCGTGAAGCCGAGAATCTCCACCTTCACCGCGCAGCGTTCCAGCGTGCGCGCCAGGATGTCGCCGCACATCGCGGCCACCGTGATCGGCCGCCCGCGCATGGAGCCGGAGTTGTCGATCAGCAGCGACACCACCGTGTCGCGGAACTCGGTCTCGGTCTCGCGCTTATAGGAGAGCGCGTGCAGCGGGTTCGTAACGACGCGCGACAGCCGCCCCGCGTCGAGCAAACCCTCCTCCAGGTCGAACTCCCAGGACCGCTGCTGCTGCGCCATCAGCCGCCGCTGGAGACGGTTGGCGAGCTTGGAGATCACGCCCTGAAGGTGCTGAAGTTGCTGGTCGAGTTGCTGGCGCAGCCGGGTCAGCTCGTCGGCATCGCACAGATCTTCCGCCGACACCTCCTCGTCGAACTGGCGCGTGTAGGCGCGGTAGATGGCGCTATCGTCCGGGTTAGGCCGCTCTCGGCGCGGCTGCGGGCCGCCCGGACGATCATCGCCTTCGGCGATCGCCGCCTCTTCTTCGCTGTCTTCGCCCTCGTCGTCGGCCGCCTCACCCTGCATCTCCTCGGGTTGCGCGCCGAGCATCGATTCGGTGTCGCTCTCCGACTGCCCCTCCGAGTCGGCGGAATTGTCCTGCTGGCTGCTGTCCTCGCCGCCCTCTTGGCCTTCCTCGCTGTCCTCGTCGGTTTCGGCGTCGCTTTCGGCTTCGGCGAGCTGCATCGCGGCGAGTAGCTTGCGCGCCGCGCGGGTAAAGGCACGCTGGTCGTCCTGGGTCCGGCCGAGCTCCTCGAGCGCCGCCGCGGCTTCGGGTCCGAGCGTCTCCCGCCAGAGGTCGAGCACGCGCTGGGCGGCCTCGGGCGGCGCCTCGCCCGACATGTGTTCGCGGGCGAGCAGCGCGAGCGCCGCCGTGACCGGCAACTGGTCGCGCCGCGTCATGCGGTCGTAGCCCTCGGCCTCGCATTCCTCGACGAGCTTTGCCCGCAGGTTGGCGGAGACACCCGCCATGTGCCGCGCGCCCACGGTCTCGACCCGCGCCTGCTCCAGCGCGTCGTACACGTCGCGCGCCTCGCGGCGGGCCGGCATCCGTGCGTTGTGGATGGCGTCATCATGGTGGCGCAGCCTGAGCGCGATCGCATCCGAAGCGCCGCGCAGCTTCGCCATTTCGGCGGGCGGCAGCGCGCGGGTCGGCAGGGGCAGACGGGCGCGCTTACCCTGGAGGCCGGACGGGCCGGGCTGGAAGTTCACCTGCACGTCAGGCTGCTCGGCGATCGCGCGCAGCGCGCCGGCGGTAGCCCGCTTGAACTCCTCCGCCCGAGCGTTGTCCTTGTTCGATCCGCTCATCGCCGCAGCCGCAGCCGGTCAGACGAACCTCTTGGTCCCGAGCAGCCCGGTCGCGACCTCCTCGTTGAAGCAACGCTGATAATATTCGGCGACCGTCGCCCGCTCCGCCTCGTCGCACTTATTGAGGAACGTCATGCGGAACGCGAAGCCCACATCGCCGAAGATGCGCGCGTTCTCCGCCCAGGTGATGACGGTGCGCGGCGACATCACGGTGGAAATGTCGCCGTTGATGAAGCCGGCGCGCGTCAGGTCGGCCAGCGCCACCATCTGCTCCACGCGCTTTCGCATCGCCGCGTCCTTGGAATCGAGACCCATCTTGGCCAGCACGATGTTCGTCTCCATCGCGTGCGGCAGATAGTTCAGGGTGGCGACGATGTTCCATCGGTCCATCTGCCCCTGATTGATCTGTTGCGTGCCATGATAAAGGCCCGTCGTGTCGCCGAGCCCGACCGTGTTGGCAGTGGAGAACAGGCGGAAGGAGGGATGCGGGCGGATCACCCGATTCTGATCGAGCAGGGTGAGCTTGCCCTCCACCTCCAGCACCCGCTGGATCACGAACATCACGTCCGGGCGGCCCGCATCGTATTCGTCGAAGACGAGCGCGCAGGCGTGTTGCAGGCACCAGGGCAGAATCCCTTCGCGGAACTCAGTGACTTGCTTGCCCTCGCGCAGCACGATCGCGTCCTTGCCGATCAGGTCGATGCGGCTGATGTGACTGTCCAGGTTCACGCGGATACAGGGCCAGTTCAGCCGGGCCGCCACCTGCTCGATATGGGTGGACTTTCCGGTGCCGTGATAGCCCTGGATCATCACCCGGCGGTTGAAGGCGAAGCCCGCCAGGATCGCGAGCGTGGTTTCCTTGTCAAACTGATAGGCGTCGTCGATGTCCGGCACGTGCTCGGTGCGGACGGAGAAGGCGGGAACCTCCATGTCGGTATCCACCCCGAACACCTCCCGCGCCCGGACCGTGGTGTCCGGCAGGTCGATAGCGGAGGTGGGCCGAATGTCGGCGAGGGCGGCGACCTTGTTCATCAGCGAGCGTGTCCTGTTTGTTCCGTGTCGAGTCTAGTCTTCGGGTCTTTGCTGTCAAACGCGGGCACGCGGGCCCAGATGCGCGTTCGCGGCGGCTAAGCCGCGTGCACGGTTCCGGCCGCGCGGATCAGGCGGGAGCGGAGCGTGGCGTAGGCGAGATTGATGATCTTGAACCGCTCCTCGGCTGCGCGGTCGCCGCCGTTGGCGTCCGGGTGGTTGGCCTTGGCGAGCTCCTTGTAGCGGAGTTTCACCGCCTCCAGCGTGACCGGCCAGGTAAGGCCGAGTGCCCGGAGATGCTCGCGCAGCTCGGCCGGTGCCTCTGCCGGCCTGCCGTTCGCCCCCCCGGTGTGGCGCAGCCGCCCGGCGGGGAGCACGTTGAGCGGGTCGCGCAGCGTCTCGTCCCAATGGGAACCGCCGAGCCGGCCGAGCGGCCAGCTCGGGCGTTGCCAGGAGGTATCGCGACGCAGCTCCGCCTCGATCTGGGCCGGGGTCATGCCGCGGTAGAAGTCCCAGCGCGCGTTGTATTCGCGCACATGCTCGAGGCAGAACCAGTGGTAGTCGCGCAGGTTATGGCGTGACTTGGGTGCCCTGTACTGACCGGCTTCGTCGCATCCGGGCATGTCGCAGCTCCGACCCGGCGCCGCCGGGTCGGGGTCATAGGCCCGGGGTCGCGAGGAGCGTCGGGGCATGGCACAGAGCTATGTGCGACCAGCCTCCAGGCTTGGCAATGCCCGGTTGGCGTAACGAGCAGGAAGGCCGATATGTGCGCCATGCACAAACCCGAATCCCGTGCCGGCCGCGTCGAATCGGCGCTGCGGCGCGCCTTCGCGCCGTCCTTCCTGCGGATCACCGATGACAGCGCCAAACATGCCGGCCACGCCGGTGCGCGGCCCGGAGGGGAGACCCATTATTCCGTCCTGGTGGTTTCGCCACGCTTCGCAGGCTTGTCTCGGGTGGAGCGGTCACGCGCCGTATATGCGGCGCTTGCCGGTGAGCTCGGGTCCGGCCTGCACGCGCTTGCCCTCACGCTGCGGACGCCGGAGGAGCACGCCCGGCTCGGCGGGGAGTAGAATTTCCTCCGCAAACTCTCTAAGCCGCACGTTCCAGCACGAACAGTTCCTCGGGTGAGTCGAAGCGCGGCCCCTCATGGCAGACAAGCCCAGCCTCGATCGTCTCGACCGTGAAATCCTGCGACTATTGAGCGAGGACGCCTCGCTTTCGCTGGCCGAGATCGCCGCCAAGGTGGGGCTAACCCCCACCCCCTGCTGGAAGCGCATCCGCCGCATGGAGCAGGAGGGCGTGATACTGCGGCGGATCGCCGTGATCGATCCCGAGCGGGTCGGCTTGCCGGTTTCCGTGTTCGTCGAGGTGGAAACCGCGGATCATTCCGCCGCCTGGCTCGCGCGCTTCGCCGAGGTGATCGCGGGTATGCCCGAGGTCGTCGATGCCTGGCGCATGAGCGGCGACGTCGATTACCTGCTGCATGTCGTGGTGCCCGACATCGCCGCTTATGACGGGTTCTACCGCCGCCTGATCGGCGCGGTGCCGCTGCGCAACGTCTCCAGCCGGTTCTCGATGGAGCGCCTGAAGTCGGCGGCGCTCCCGATCTAATCAGCCACCCGGCGCGCCCTGAGTGTTCACGTAGAGCGCGTAGAGCCCGTGGCTTGCAGCCATGAACAGCCGGTTCCGCCAGCGTCCGCCGAAGCAGAGATTGGCGCAGCGCTCCGGCAGCTCGATATGGCCGATCGGGTCGCCACCGCGGTTGAACACGCGCACCCCGTCGAGCTCGGCGCTTCCCATCCCCCAGCCGCACCAGAGATTGCCGTCCACATCCACTCGGAACCCGTCCGGCGTGCCGCCGGCGGCGTCGATGAACACGCGCTGGTTCGAAAGCCGCGCGCCGCTGACGTCGAACGCCACGATCTTGCGGGTCGGCGTCGCCCGCGAAGCGACGACGTAGAGGGTCTTTTCGTCCGGCGAGAAGGCGAGGCCGTTGGGGCCTTCTACCTCGTCGGTCATCATCTGCGCCCGCGCAGTTTGCGGATCGATCCGCCACACCGCGGCGGGCAGCTCGGACTCCGCCTTCTCCCCCTCGTAATAGCCGAGCAGGCCGAACACCGGATCGGTGAACCAGATGGCGCCGTCAGAGGCGACCACCACGTCGTTCGGCGAGTTGAGCCGCTTGCCGTCGTGACTTTCCATCAGCACGGTCAGGGCACCGTCATATTCGGTCCGCACCACCCGCCGGCCGCGATGCTCGCAGGTGATCAGCCTGCCTTGCCGATCGCGCGTGTTGCCGTTGGCGTTGTTGGAGGGCTTGCGGAACACGCTGACCGCGCCGGTTTCCTCCTCCCAGCGCAGGATGCGGTCGTTGGGAATGTCGGACCACAGCAGGCAGCGCGCATCGCCGAACCACACCGGCCCCTCCGACCAGCGGCAGCCCGTGTAGAGCCGCTCCACCGAGGCGAGCGGCAGGCGGTATTTGTTGAACTCCTCGCCGAGCACCCGCACGGCGGGGTCAGGGTAGCGGGGGTTCGGTTCGTACATGGCGCATCCTCCGTTTTGCGGCCGAGAATACAGGGGACGGGACGGATGGCTACTGACGATGGGCGTGCTGGGACGGTCGGCGTGACTGCCATCCGGGCTTGCGCCGGATAGGCCTTGTGGCGGCGCCTTGTCCGGCCGCACTCTCGAAGCGAGCGAGGGGAGCAAGTGGATGGACCTGAAGGGGGCGGTCGCGCTGGTGACGGGCGGAAATGGCGGGCTCGGGCAGCGGATTTGCCATGCGCTCGCACGCGAGGGCGCGCATGTCGCGGTCGTCTATGCAAAGAGCCGCGAGCAGGCCGAGGGCGTGGCACGGGAGCTGGCCGGACGGCACCAAGTGGGCGCCGCCGCCCTCGCCTGCGACGTAACGGACCGGGTGGCGGTGGAGCGGGTGGTCGCCGACGTCGCCGGGCGGTTCGGACGGCTCGACATCCTGGTCAACGACGCGGCCTTCAACAAGGCCGTGCCGTTCCCCGACCTCGACGGGCTGACCGAGGAGCTGTGGGAGCGGATCATGGCCGTGAACCTCACCGGCCCGATGCGGCTGATGAAGGCGGCGGCGCCGGTGATGCAGGCGCAGGGCAGGGGGCGGATTGTCAATATCGCCTCGGTGGCTGGGCTCGGGCCGCAGGGCTCCTCGATCGCCTATGCGGTCTCCAAGGCGGGGCTGATCCACCTGACGCGCTGCATGGCGGTGGCGCTGGCGCCCGCGGTGCTGGTGAACTGCGTCGCCCCGGGCCTCTTGGAGGGCACGCGCGCGACGGCCAATCTGCGGGCCGAGCAGGTGCAGAACGCCGCCGCCGGTTCGCTGCTCAAGAAGGCGGCCGATAAGGACGACTGCGCGGACATGGTGGTGGCGATGTGCCGGACCGAGACCATGACCGGGCAGACGGTAGTGATCGATTCAGGGCGGACGTTCCACTAGCGTCCTGCACGCCCTTCCCCGGTGCGGCCGTCTGCCGCGCCGACCTCTCCCGCGCTGCGGGAGAGGTGGACTCGTCTGGGCCCTGTCCCTAGCTTGCGGGCCATGCCCGATAGCGCCGCGCTGCAAGAGATTCCAAAGGCATGGCCGTTTGCCGAGGCGGCCAAGGTGGCGGCGCGCCTGGCACGGACCGGGAAGGCGGAAGCCTTGTTCGAAACCGGCTACGGACCCTCCGGCCTGCCGCATATCGGCACGTTCGGGGAGGTGGCGCGTACCTCCTGGGTGCGGCACGCCTTCACCGAGCTCACCGGCAAACCCTCGAAACTGATCGCCTTCAGCGACGACATGGACGGGCTGCGGAAGGTGCCCGACAACGTGCCGAACCGGGACATGCTGGCCCAGCATATCGGCAAGCCGCTGACCCGCATCCCCGACCCGTTCGGAAGCCACGAGAGCTTCGGGGCACACAACAACGCGCGCCTGCGGGCGTTCCTCGATTCCTTCGGCTTCGACTACGACTTCGCCTCGTCCACCGACTACTACACGTCTGGCCGGTTCGACGCGGCGCTGATCCGCGTGCTCGAGACCTACGAGGCGGTAATGGCGGTGATCCTGCCCACGCTCGGGCCGGAGCGGCGCGTCACTTATTCGCCGATCCTTCCCCTTCATCCGCGCACCGGGCGGGTGATGCAGGTGCCGATGGAGGCGCGCGACCCGGTGGCCGGGACCGTGGTCTGGCGTGATCCGGAAACGGGCGAGCGGTTCGAGACCTCCGTGCGCGCGGGCGGCTGCAAGCTACAATGGAAGGCCGACTGGGCGATGCGCTGGTATGCGCTCGGCGTCGATTACGAGATGTCGGGCAAGGACCTCATCGACTCCGTGCGCCTGTCGGGGCGCATCTGCCGCATCCTCGGCGCCGATCCGCCCGAGGGGTTCACCTACGAGCTGTTCCTCGACGAGAACGGGCAAAAAATAAGCAAATCCAAGGGGAACGGACTCTCGGTTGAGGAATGGCTGCGATACGCGCCTCAGGAATCGCTCGGCCAGTTCATGTACGGCCAGCCGCAACGTGCCAAGCGGCTCTATTTCGACGTGATCCCGCGCGCGACCGACGAGTACCTGGCGAACGCGGTGAAGCTGCCCGAACAGAGCGAGGCGGAGCGGCGGCTCAATCCGGCCTGGCACATCCATTCCGGGCGGTTGCCAGACCATGGCGGCAGCCCGGTCTCTTTCGGAATGTTGCTCAATCTCGCGAGCGTGGTGAACGCCGAAAGCCCGGCGATCCTCTGGGGCTTCATCCGCCGCTATGCGCCCGAAGCGACGCCCGAGGCGATGCCGTTCCTGGACGGTCTGGTGGGCCACGCCATCGCCTACTACCAGGACTTCGTACGGCCGGCGAAACGGTATCGGCCGCCCTCGGCCATGGAGCGGGCGGCCCTTGCCGATCTTGCCGAGACGCTGCGCGGGATGGAGCCGGGCGCCGACGCCGAGACGATCCAGAACGCGCTTTACGAGATCGGCAAGCGCCATCCGTTCCCGGAGCTGCGGGCCTGGTTCGGCTGCCTTTATCAAGTGCTGCTCGGGCAGGAGGAGGGGCCACGCTTCGGCGGTTTCGTGGCGCTCTACGGGGTAGCGGAGACGGTGGCGCTGATCGAGGCGGCGCTGGCGCGCGCGGCCGACGCAGCCTGAGCCGTGCCGCCCGCCGTCGCGCGCGCCGCGCGGCAGGTGCCGGCGCTGGTCGGCGTGGTGCTGCTCGTGGCGGCGATCTGGGCGGTGCAGACCGAATTCCGCCAGCTCCAGCTTGCCGAGATCGGCCGCGACATCCGCCATATTCCGCATAGTGCGCTCGCGCTCGCGCTCGCGGCAACCGTGCTCGCCTACGCCGTCCTTACGCTCTACGACCGCCTCGGTACGATCTATGCGGGCAATCCGGTCAGCTACGGCCGGGTCGCCTTCGCCTCGTTCTGCGCCTATGCCCTTTCGCACAATCTCGGCTTCGCCGCCGTCTCGGGCGCGGCGGTGCGCTACCGGCTCTATTCGCATTGGGGCCTGTCGCCGGTCGAGATCGGCAAGACGATCGGCTTTTGCAGCCTGACCTTCGGCCTGGGCGCCATGGTGCTGGCGGGTGGCGTGCTGGTGCTGATCCCCCACGAGCTGCCCTATGCCGGAACCCATATGCCGCGCGGCGTCCTGCTCGGGCTCGGCGCGCTGCTGTGGGCGGCGGTCGCGGTCTACGTCGCCATCGCGGGCTGGCTCCCGCGCATCCGCGTGCGGGGGCACCTGATCGAGCTGCCCGGGCTTCGGATGTCGCTTTTGCAGGTGATGCTGGCGACAGCCGACGTGGCAGTGACGGCGACCATCCTGTGGTTTCTGCTGCCCCCGGGCCCGCGCCTTATCTGGCCGGTGTTCCTCGGCATCTACATCGCCGCCTATAGCGCGGGACTGCTGGCGAGCCTGCCGGGCGGGATCGGGGTGTTCGACACGGCGCTGCTGTTCGGCCTGTCGCCATTCCTGCCCGCACCGCGCATCGTCGCCGCGATCGCGGTGTACCGGCTGCTCTATTACGTCATCCCGCTGTTTCTGGCCGGGACGCTGTTCGCCGCCAACGAGATGCTGCTGCGCGGCGCGGCGTTCCTGCCCGGCGGCCGCGCCGTCGTGTGGACGCCGCGCTGGAGCGAGCCGGACTTCTCCGCCGCCGCCGCGACCGGCGCGGTCGGCCTGAGCGGGGCGATGCTGCTCGGCATGAGCCTGCTCGCGCCGGGCGAGATCGCGCTCACCTCATCCGCCATCGGCCCGCAAGCCGGGGAGTTCGTGCCCTCGGTGCTCGGGGCGGGGATTGTGGTGATGGCGATCGGGCTGGCGCGCCGCGTGAACGCCGCTTGGTACGGCAGTATGTTCCTGCTTGCCTTCGGCGCGGGGCTGATCCTGGCGCAGGGTGAGCGGACCTGGCCGGTGTTCGTGCTCGGCCTCTCGATGCTGGTGCTGGCGCCGTTCCGCGGCCTGTTTTACCGCCATGCGCGCCTGTTCAGCGGGCCGCTCGATCCTACCGCCGCGCTTTCCTTGTTCGCCCTGGCCGTGTGCGGCATCGCGCTGGCGAGCTTCCGCCGCCACGTGCATGGCCCGTTCTGGCACGTGATCCTCTACGCCGAGGCGCCTTGGGGGCTGCGGGCGAGCGTGGCCGTGGTGGTGGTGCTGGCGATCGTCGGCGGGCTGCTGCTGCTCCGCCCGGGCCGCGTGCGGCCGCGCCCGTGGGGGGTGGAGGCGCGGCTCAGGCTGATGATGCTGGGCGCGCGACCGCCGGAACATGCCGACGGGTTCGTCTATGGCGAGGGCGAGCGGGCGGCGGTCGCGTTCCGGCGGCTCGACAAGGTGCTGCTCGGGCTGGGCGATCCGGTCGGCGCGCCCTCGGACCGGGTTTCGGCGATCTGGCGGCTGAGCGATCTGGCGCGCCAGGAAGGGCGGCATCCGGCGTTCTGGCCGGTCGGGCCGGAACTCTTGAAGGTCTATGCCGATCTCGGCCTGACCGCGCTCCCGCTGGGGCCGGACGGACTGCCGACCCAGAATCCGGCCCCGGCGGCGCGATTCCTGGTCTGCGCAGCCGAGCGCGACTACGAGGGCCTGGTTGCCGAGCTGCCCTCCGTCAAGCGACTGTACGGCTGGGAAACAGCAGGGTCGAGGTGAATCCCTGCAGCGGCCGTGTAATATCTCGATGCGGATCGCGAGCGCGTCCCCGCCTTGCACCGGCCGAGCCCAGGATAAGGCCCGGGTGCACGTCCTCGAAGTGGAACGTCCGCTCCGGCAAACTTGGCATCTCCCCGGTTCCCATGGACTCGGACCGTAGCGGATACTCCCGGTCCGGATAGGTGGAGGGCTTGAATGTCACCCATCGGCGCGGCGCTCGGCATCGTCGCGGTGGTTGCGGCGGCGGCGGCGCTGGTGGCCGCCTTCCTGGTGCTGCGTGCGCTGCGGGAGATCGGCGCCCTACGGCTGCGCGCCGAGCAGGGGATCGCCGGGGAGCGGAGCGAAGCGGAAATGACGCGGCGGGTCCTGAGCACGGAGACCGCCGAGCGGATCGCTTCGCTTCGGGGTGCGCTCGATGCTGGGATCGAACAGGTCCGCACCATCCTGACCCGCGAGCAGGGCGAGCTGCGGCTGGCGCTGGCCGACGGGCAGCGGCGCACCGGGGAGGAGTTGCGGACCGTGCTGGAGGCGCGGCTCAAGGAGCTGCGGGAAGGGAACGAGGCGAAGCTCGCGGAGATTCAGCGGACGGTGAACGAACAGCTTCATAGCGCTGTCGAGAAGCAGATGACCGAGAGTTTCGCCCGGGTGATCGACCAGTTCGCCGCGGTGCAGAAGGCGATGGGCGACGTCCAGGCGGTAACGGCGCAGATCGGCGACCTCAAGCGCCTGTTCTCGAACGTGAAGACGCGCGGCGGCTGGGGCGAGGCGCAGCTTCGCGCCCTGCTCGACGACATCCTGCCGCCCGGCAGCTATGAGACCAATTTCCACCCGCGCGGCGACAGCGACGAGGCGGTGGAGTTCGCCCTGCGGATGCCGGTGCGCGGCGAGACGCCGCCCCTGTTGCCGATCGACGCCAAGTTCCCGGTCGAGAACTACGAGCGGCTGATCGCCGCTGCCGAGGCGGGCGACATCGAGGCCGAGCGCGCCGCGCAGAAGCGGCTCGAGCGGGCGGTGCGCGAGCAGGCGAAGAAGATCGCCTCCAAGTATATCTGCCCGCCGCGCACGGTGGAGTTCGCGGTGATGTATCTGCCGACTGACGGGCTGTTCGCCGAGGTCGCGCGCCTGCCGGGCCTGATCGACGATATCGGGCGGGATTGCCGCGTGCTGGTGCTGGGGCCAAGCCTGTTACCGGCGATGCTGCGAACGATCCAGCTCGGCTTCGTCACCCTCGCCCTGGAGCAGAAGGCCGATCAGGTGCGCGAGCTGCTCGGCGCCACGCGCACGGAGATGCTGAGAATGGACGAGGTGTTGGGCAAGCTCGCCAAGAACGCCGGCGCGATGACCAGCACGATCGAAAAGGCGCGCCAGCGAACGCGCGTTGTGCAGCGGAAGCTGCGGGAGGTCGAGATGGTCGATGCCGTGCGGACGCAGGAGGTGCTGGAGATCGAGGCAGAGGCCGATGAAGAGGAGGCCGCTTAGGGTTTCCTCAGGCCGCCGCCCGCGGCGTGATCCGCGCTAGTCTCGGCTGCGATCTGGCGCCGCCTCTGGAGCCGGTCGTAGTCCGACTGCAACCCCAGCCAGAATACCTCGGAAACACCGAAACGTTCGCCGCCGCGCGGGCGGGATGGCCCGACCTTATCGCCTAGTCGACCGCCGCGAGCTTGTCCTGGGTCTTGGTTTCGAAGTCGCTGGCGTCGTGGCGCTCGTGCAATTGCATCGCCGGATCACCGTTGAGCCGGTTCACCATCCGTCCGCGCCGCGCCGCCGGGCGGGCGTGGATCGCGTCGGCCCAGCGATTGACGTGCTTGTATTCGTGTGCCGACAGGAACTCCGCCGCGCCATAGAGCCAGCCCTTCACCAGCCCGCCGTACCAGGGCCAGACCGCGATGTCCGCGATGGTGTATGCGTCACCGGCGAGATAGGCATTGTCGGCCAGCCGTCTGTCGAGCACGTCGAGCTGCCGCTTCACCTCCATGGCGAAGCGGTCGATTGCGTATTCGATCTTCGTGGGCGCATACGCATAGAAATGGCCGAAGCCGCCGCCGAGGTAGGGCGCGCTGCCCATTTGCCAGAAGAGCCACGACAGGCACTCGGCGCGCTGCGCGCGTTCCGTGGGTAGGAAGGCGCCGAACTTCTCGGCGAGGTAAAGCAGGATCGCGCCCGACTCGAAGACACGGATCGGCGCCGGGCCGCTGCGGTCGAGCAGTGCGGGAATTTTGGAGTTGGGGTTCACGGCGACGAAGCCGCTGCCGAATTGCTCGCCCTCGCCGATGCGGATCGGCCAAGCGTCGTATTCGGCGCCCTGGTGGCCGAGCGCCAGCAGCTCCTCCAGCATCACCGTCACCTTCACGCCGTTCGGCGTGGCGAGCGAATAGAGTTGGAGTGGATGGCGGCCGACCGGCAGCTCCTTCTCGTGCGTCGGGCCGGAGATAGGCCGGTTGATGCTGGCGAAGCGCCCGCCGTTCGGCTTGTTCCAGGTCCAGACCTTGGGCGGGGTGTATTCGGACGTATCGGACATTAGGGGGCTCCGGATTGTTGCCCGCGAGCGTGGCTGCTTCGCCTGGACGGTGCAACCCGCGCCGGCCTCAAGGCCGGTTTTTAGTGTCCGACGAACCGGAACGCGGCGCCGGACTACCGCCGGGGCGGCGCTCCTTCCATATCCGAGGCATGAGCGGGATCGCGGAGCTTTTGGCGGGGCTCGATTGGGCGGGGATCGGGGCGGAACTCGACCTGCGTGGCTGCGCGGTGATCGGCCCGCTGCTCGGCCCGAGGGAGTGCCGGCACCTCGCCGCGCTGTTCGATCAGGATGCGCTCTTCCGCTCCCGCGTGGTGATGGCGCGGCACGGTTACGGGTCGGGCGAATACAAGTATTTCGCCTATCGGCTACCCGCGCCCGTCGCCGCGCTTCGTTCGGCGCTCTACCCTCCACTCGCCCAAATCGCGAACCGCTGGCAGGCGGCGCTGGGCGCGGACGGCGCTTATCCAACCGAGCACGACGCCTACCTCGCCCGCTGCCACGAGGTCGGCCAGACCCGTCCGACGCCGCTCCTGCTGCGCTATGGCCCGGGCGATTACAACTGTCTGCACCAGGACCTTTACGGCCCGCTCGTTTTTCCCTTGCAAGTGGCGATCCTGCTCGACGAGCCGGGGCGGGACTTCGAGGGCGGCGAGTTCGTGCTGACCGAGCAGCGGCCGCGGATGCAGTCGCGCGCCGAGGTGGTGCCGTTGCATCAGGGGCAAGGGGTGGTGTTCGCGGTCAATCACCGCCCCGTGCGCGGCGCGCGCGGGGTGTATCGTGTCGCCATGCGCCACGGCGTCAGCCGCCTGCGCGCCGGCAGGCGACATACGTTAGGGATCATCTTCCACGACGCCGCGTGAGGGCGGTCAGTGGCCGGGGAAGCGCATGAGCGCGGCCATGCCGCTCAGCGCCGCGAACAGGCCGCCGGCGCAGCTGCCCGCCCAAAGCTTCCGCTCGTAGCGGAGTGGCCTGGTGGAGCGCCTCGCTCAGCATTTCCGCCTGAACGCGCGGGAACATCCCGTCGGTGTCCAGGCTCTCATCCTTCCGCCGTTACACCGAAACCGCTAGCAACTCCTTGCGCCACCAGCCGAGCTCTTCGCGAATGACCGATGCCAGCCTGTCCCTCATCGGGCATAATCGCGGCCCGCCGCTGGAGGACGATCCCGATGCCTCCTGGCGCCTCTGGTGCTGGCGGCGGGCGAGCAAAAGAGCCTGGAGGGCATCGCGGGAGATCCTGCTCCGCCGCCTCGCCCGGGCCGAGGCCGTGGGCCTGACCTATCGCCGCTACACGCTGGAAATCCTGGAGCGCGGGCGGCATCTCTGACCCACCGGCCCTGGCGCCGCGCGCCGCGCTTTCCTAAGAACCCCCATGCCCCAGCTTGTCCTGCATAACACCCTGACCCGCCGGCGCGAGGCCTTCGCGCCGCTCGACCCCGGTCATGTGCGGATGTACGTCTGCGGGCCGACCGTCTATGACCTTGCCCATATCGGCAATGCGCGGCCGGTGGTGGTGTTCGACGTGCTGGCGCGGCTCTTGCGGCGGCTCTATCCGCGCCTGACCTACGTCCGCAATGTCACCGACGTGGACGACAAAATCAACGCCCGCGCGCGCGAAACCGGCGAGACGATCGGCGCGATCACCGCACGCACGCTCGCCGACTATCATGCCGACATGGCAGCACTCGGCGCATTGCCGCCCGATGTGGAGCCGCGCGCGACCGCGCACATCCCGGAGATGATCGACGTCATCGAGCGCCTGATCGCCTCGGGTCACGCCTACGTCGCCGAAGGCCATGTGCTCTTCTCGGTGCCGAGCTATCCCGACTACGGCCATTTCTCCGGCCGCAGCCCCGACGAACTGCTGGCCGGGGCGCGCATCGATCCCGCCCCCTACAAGCAGAATCCGGGCGACTTCGTGCTGTGGAAACCCTCCACGGCCGACCTGCCGGGCTGGGAAAGCCCGTGGGGGCGCGGGCGGCCGGGCTGGCATATCGAGTGCTCGGCGATGGCGTGGCGCTATCTCGGCGAGACGTTCGACATCCATGGCGGCGGCGCCGACCTGATCTTCCCGCACCACGAGAACGAGTGCGCGCAGAGCCTGTGCGCCTTCCCCGGCAGCCATTTCGCCCGCTACTGGCTGCACAACGGGATGCTGGTCGTGAACAGCGAGAAAATGTCGAAGAGCCTCGGCAATTTCTTCACCATCCGCGAGGTGCTGGCGAAGGCGCCGGCCGAGGCGATCCGCCTGCTACTGCTGCGGACGCACTACCGCAGCCCGCTTGACTTCAACGATGCGGCGCTTGCCGAGGCGCGGCGCGAGATGGACCGGTTCTACCGCGCGCTGGAGCGCCATCCGCGGGCGGGGACGGGCGAGCTTCCCGAAGCCGTGGCGGAGGCCCTGTGCGATGACCTCAATACGCCGCGCGCACTGGCTGCGCTGCACGAGCTTGCCGACCGTGCGCTCGCGGGCGATGCGCCGGCGGCTGGCGGGATGCGTGCAGCGGGCATGGTGCTCGGCATCCTGCAAGCAGATCCCGCCGCCTGGTTCCACGGCGGCGAGGCGGACGCGGCTGCGATCGAAGCGGCAATCGCCGCGCGGCAGGCGGCGCGCAAGGCGCGCGACTTCGCCCGTGCCGACGCGATCCGGGCGGAACTCTCCGCGCAGGGCATCGTGCTTGAGGACAACCCGGGCGGCACGAGCTGGCGCCGCGCTGTCACATGACCGGCCGGGACGGCGGTGCCGACCTGGCGCCGATCGGCAACTCTCCGGTGATCGTGCTCGTGCGTCCGCAGCTTGCGGAGAATATCGGTGCCTGCGCGCGGGCGATGGCCAATGGGGGCTTGTTTCACCTGCGCCTCGTCGCGCCGCGTGACGGCTGGCCACAGGCGAAGGCGTGGCGGGCGTCCTCAGGCGCCGACCGCATTCTCGACGCCGCCACACTTCATGCGAGCGTCGCCGAGGCGGTCGCCGACCTGCACCATGTCTTTGCCACCTGTCCGCGGCCGCGGCACGTCGTGAAGCCGGTATTGACGGCGCGCGGCGCCGCCGCCGAGCTGCGCGCGATCTCGGCGCGCGAGCTGCGGGCGGGCGTGCTGTTCGGCCCGGAGCGAGCCGGGCTCGACAACGACGACATGGCGGAAGCCGACGCGCTGGTGCGCTATCCGCTCAACCCCAATTTCATGTCGCTCAACCTCGCCCAGGCGGTAATGGTGCTCGCCTATGAATGGTGGACCGCCGCCGAGGAAACGCCCCCGCGCGTGCTGATGACCAACGAGACGCGCATCGCCACCAAGGCGGAGCTTGAGAATTTCCTCGCGCATTTGACCGCCGAGCTCGACGCCTGCGGCTTCCTGCGCAATCTGCCGAAGCGGCCCGGCATGGTCCGCAACATCCGCCACTTTTTCCAGCGCGGCGAGGTGACGGAGCAGGAGCTCCGCACCCTGCACGGCATCGTCACCGAGCTTGCACGCGGGCGCCGTCAGCTCGGCCGGGTGGAGCTCGCCTAGCGTCCAGGCAGGCGCGCAGCTTCGCTGCCAGCGTCTCCGGCGCATAGGGCTTGGCGAGCATCTGGATCGACCCCGGCCAGCGCGACAGCACGGCGCGGTCGCTGTAGCCGGTCGCGAACAGCACCGGCAGGCCGGGCCGCATCCGGCGCGCTTCGAGCGCAAGTTCGACCCCATTCAACCGGCCCGGCATCGCGATGTCGGTGAACAGCAGGTCGATCGGCGCGCCACGTTCCAGTATTTGCAGCGCCACCTCGGCGTCGGCGGCTTGCTCGACCGCGTAGCCGCTTTCCTGCAACGCGGCGGCGACCAGTTCACGTACCGGCGCTTCGTCCTCGACCACCAGGATGCGCTCGCCCGCGCCGCGCGGCGCGTTCGCAGGTACCGTGTCACCGGTGCGTTCCGCATCCGCGGGCGGCGTTGTTCGCGGCAGCAGCAGATCGACGCGCGTGCCGACACCGAGCGTGCTGTCGATCCGCGCGGTGCCGCCCGATTGCCGCGCGAAGCCGTAGATCTGCGCAAGCCCGAGGCCGCTGCCCTGGCCTTGGGGTTTGGTGGTGAAGAACGGCTCGAAGGCGCGCCGCCGCACCTCATCGCTCATCCCTGAGCCGTTGTCCTCCACGCTGATGCAAAGATAGTCGCCCGGCGCGGGCTCACCCTGCTCGATCGCCTCACTTTCGGTGACGGTGAGGTTGCGGGTGAAGATGCGGACGCGCCCCGCGGCGGCGATCGCGGCGCGTGCGTTCAGCACGAGGTTGAGCAGCGCCGCTTCGAGCTGGTTGCGGTCGGCGACGCACCACCATTGGTCACTCGGACGAGGTTCGATCTCGAGGCTGATCCGCTCGCCGACCGAGCGCGTGAGCAGCGCCTCCATTCCGGCGACGACCTCCGAGGCGTTGAGCTTCTGCGGCTCCAGCCGCTGGCGGCGGGAAAAGGAAAGTAATTGGCTGGTGAGCCGCGCCGCTTTCTCCGCTCCTTCCTGCGCCGCCTGCACCAGCCGCTCGGCGGCCTCGTTGCCGGCGATACGGCGCTTCAGCATGTCCATGCTGCCCATGATCACGGTCAGCATGTTGTTGAAGTCGTGCGCGATGCCGCTCGTGAGCTGGCCCACTGCCTCCAGCTTCTCGGCCTGGCGCAGCCGGTCCTCGCTCGCGCGCAGCGCCGTCTCGGCGCGCTTGCGCGCGGTCACGTCGGTGATCGAGGCGATCACGTACCAGGTGCCGTCCGGCTCGGTTTCCACTGTAAAAGACACCGACGCCTCGATCGGCTCCCCGGAGCGGCGGAGGAACCGGCGCGGCAGGTTCCGCACGCCGATCATGGACGGCACGCCTTGCCAGGCGCTGCTCGTGACCTCGGCGGTCTCGGGATCCTGGAAGCGCGTGACCGGCTGACCGAGCACGTCCTCGCGCGAATAGCCGAGCAGGTCGAGCCACTGGTCTGTTACGGCAACGATGCGCCCATTGCTGTCGAGCGTGTGCATGGCGACCGGCGCGCGGGTGAACAGGGCACGGTATCGCGCCTCGCTGGCGGCGAGCCGGCGCGCCGTGGCGTCGAGTTCCTGGTTGGCGCTGCGGAGCTGCGCGGGCGGCGGCAGTGCGAGCGCCTTCGGCATGAGGGGCCAGAGTGCGACCGCCGTGACGCATGAAAGGATTGCGGTGACGGCCTTTACCGCGCCGTCGGCCCAGTAGGCCGGCACCCACAGGGTCAGCACGCCCATCACGTGGGTGGTGCCGCAGGCCATGATGAAGGCGGCAAACAGCAGGAACACCCAGCGGAACGCCAGATCCTCGCGCCGGCTGACGAAGAAGGCGAGCGCCAGCGGGATCGAGTAGTACGCTGCGGCGATAGCGAGGTCCGATCCGGCTTGCAGCCAGACCAGGCCGGGATCCCAGGCGAGGCAGAACCCATGCGGCGTGAAGCCGGACGGGTCGACAAAGGTGGTCAAGATGCTGGCGATGCTGGCCATCTGCTCCATCCCGCGCGGGGCGCGAGAACCATGATGCGCGATGTTGAGGGTTTCGCGCCCATTCTGACGAGGTCGTGGCGGAAATGCGAGCGTCAGCCTCGCGATTTGGTGAGCCTCAGGCGGCTGCGAAGGCCCGTTGCAGGGTCAGGGCGCCGAGGCTGAGCCCCGCCTCGTCGATGCCATGCCCGAGGCCGGGGATGTAATGCGCTTCCACCGGGACGCCCGCCGCGCGCAGCGTCGTTTCGGCCTCGCGCGAGCGCGATACCGGCACCACGTCGTCGGCCTCCCCATGCACGATCAGCACGGGCGCGCGGTTGGCAAGCTCCGCACCAAGCGCGGCGGGCGCCAGCAGCGCGCCGGAATAGGCGAGGATCGCGCGCGGCGCGGCGGCCCGCCGCAGGCCGGTGAACAGCGCGAGCATCGCGCCCTGGCTGAAGCCCATCAGTGCGTAGGCGTCCGCCGGCAAGCCGAGCCGCGCCAGCTCGGCATCGACGAACGGGCCGAGCACGGCGGCGGCTCGGCGCACTCCGGCCTCCATCACGGCTTGCCTGCGGTCGGCGACGCTGAACCATTGCCGCCCGAATCCCGAAGGATCCTGGTCGTAGTAATCCGGTGCGCTGGGCGCGACGAAGGCGGCGTGCGGCAGCGCCTTGCTCCACGCGGGCGCGAGGTCGATCAGATCGTGTCCGTCGGCGCCGATGCCGTGACAGAGAACCACGAGCTGCCGGGCCGCGCCACCGGCTGCCGGGCCGAAGCGTGGGCCGTCCAGTGTTGCCATCCTGCGAAACCCCTCTTGCGGTCCGGCGCGGCTATCCCCCTTGTCGGGGGCGATGTCCACCACCGTCACCCGTTTCGCGCCGAGCTCCACGGGGTATCTGCATTTGGGTCATGTGCGCGCGGCGTTGTTCGCCTGGAGCCGGGCGCGTGCGGCGGGCGGCCGGTTTCTGCTGCGGATCGAGGATATCGACCCCGCGCGCTGCCGCCCGGGATACGCCACCGCGATCTGCGAGGATTTGCGCTGGCTCGGGCTCGAGTGGGATGGGCCGGTGCGGGTGCAGTCGGCGCACCTCGCCGAGTATTGGGCCGTGTTGGAGGGGCTGCGGGCGCGCGGCCTTGTTTATCCGTGCTTCTGCTCGCGGGCGGAAATCGCGCGCGAGATCGCGGCATCCGCGGCCGCGCCGCACGGGCCGGACGGCGCGCCGCTTTATCCCGGCACGTGCCGGGCGCTGTCCGAAACCGAGCGCGCCGCCCGGATCGCGGCCGGCGCGCCCTATGCGCTGCGGCTCGACATGGGGCGGGCGACCGCAGCGGCCGGACAGAAGCTCAGTTACGTCGAGGAGGGCGAGGGCCGTATCGCCTGCGTGCCCGACCGCTTCGGCGACGTCGTGCTCGGCCGGCGCGACGTACCGGCGAGCTATCACGTCTGCGTCACGCACGACGACGCGGTGCAGGGCGTGACGCTGGTCACGCGCGGCGAAGATCTGCGGGCGGCGACCGATCTGCACCGCCTGTTACAGGTGCTAATGGGCTGGCCAGAGCCCGCCTACGCGCACCATCCGATGCTGACCGATGCCGAGGGGCGGCGGCTGTCGAAGCGCGACGGTGCGCTCGCGGTGCGCGCGCTGCGCGCGGCAGGTTGTTCGGCGGCCGAGGTGCGTCGGCTCGCCGCCGCGGACGCTTCCCCCGCAGGTAATTGAGGGCCCGCACGGAACGGCGCAGCCTGCGGGCGCGGCAACGAAGGGAGCAAGTTGTGAGCGATCGGGTTCGCGCGGCACCGGCCATCGTGCGCCCGCGCATCTTTTACGGCTGGCTGCTCGTTGCCGTCGCGTTCGTCACGATGGCCGTCGGCGTGAACGCGCGCACCGCCTACTCCTTGCTGTTCCCCGCCATCCTTGGCGAGTTCCACTGGGATCGCGGCGTCACCGCGGGCGCATTTTCGTTCGGCTTCTTCGTCTCGGCCTTCGTCACGCCCTTTGTCGGGCGGCTGGTGGACCGGCGCGGGCCACGGCTCGTGGTCGAGATGGGCGTTGTCGCGATGACGGCGGGGCTGGTGCTGGCGAGCCTCGTGCAGCGCCCTTGGCAGCTCTATCTTACGCTCGGGGCGCTAGCGGGCGGCGGGGTGAACTGCCTCGCCTACACGGTGCAGTCTCTTTACCTGACAAGCTGGTTCGTGCGCCAGCGCGGGCTCGCGCTCAGCATCGCCTTTTCCGGCGTCGGGCTTGGCTCGGTGACGATCCTGCCCTGGCAGGAATGGATGATCAACACGGCGGGCTGGCGCGCCGCCTGCGTGGCGCTCGGCCTTTTGCTGCTCGTCCTGCTCGGGCCGCTGAATCTGCTGCTGCGGCGCCGCCCCGAGGATATGGGGCTGCAGCCCGACGGCATGAGCGCGGGCGCGGCCTCGGCGATGCAGGCTTCCACGATCGTCGATCGTGACTGGACGTCGGTCGATTGGACGCTGCGCCGTGCGCTCGGCACCGGGCGGTTCTGGTGGCTGGCGCTGGGTTATTTCTGCAGCCTCTATTCTTGGTACGCGGTGCAGGTGCATCAAACCAAGTATTTGACCGAGATCGGCTTCGCACCCGCCGAGGCGGCCTGGGCGCTCGGGCTGGTCAGCCTGGTCGCGGTGCCGGGCCAGATCGCGCTCGGGCATTTGTCGGACCGGATCGGGCGCGAATTTGTGTGGATGATCGGAAATCTCGGCTTCGTGCTGTGCTTCCTGCTGCTGCTCGCGCTGCGCCATGCGCCGACGCCGTTCCTGCTATGGGCGATGGTGCTGGCGCAGGGCACGCTCGGTTACGGGCTGACGTCGGTGATGGGTCCGATCCCAGCGGAGATTTTCGAGGGCCGCCATTACGGCAGCATCTTCGGGACGCTGATGTTCGCCGCGATCATCGGCGGCGCGGCGGGGCCGTTCGTCACCGGGGCGCTGTTCGATGCGAGCGGCAGCTACGTCGGCGCCTTCTGGCTGGGCGCGGGATTGAGCGTGCTTTCCAGCGTGGCGATCTGGATCGCTGCCCCGCGCAAGATACGGGCGGTCGCCGGGACACGCAGGCGCTGAGCGGACGGACCGGGCGGGCACCGCGCGCGATCCTGGCCGCTACGGTGCGCGCGAAGGGCTTCAGCCGCCGTGCGCCGAGCCGCGAAAGTGGGCTCGATTTCCAGGCGCGTCGTGTCGTCCGGGCCTACCTCCGCCAAGCGCACCGAGCCGGCGCTGTCGATGCCGAAGCGCCCCGGGATCGGCAGCCGCCAGAGATCGTCGCCGGCGAACTTCACCAGACCAATGCCGATCGGCTTGTAAGCCGCGACGAGGTCGGGCGGCAGATCGGCCGCGAGACCGAATCGCGCGGCCGGCAAACCACCGCTAGGGCTGGGTGTAGGTGGCGAGCGTCTCGGCGAGTTCCGCGTGTCCCTCGTCGCGCAATCCGGCGATCACGCCCACGCGGTCCGCGGCGGGGCGGTTCTGGCTCATTTTCGCCTTGCCCTCGATGCGGGTGATCGCGATCTCGAATCCGACGATGCCGCGCAGCATTCCGGCGACGAAATCGGCCGGTGCGTCGGAAACCGCCCAGGGCTTTTCCCGCGCGCCTTCGTGGCGGTTAGTCAGCCGCGTCACGATCGCCAGCAGCCGCTCCGGCTCATCGAAGAATTGTAGCCTGCCGTACACGTGGATCGCTACATAGTTCCAGGTCGGCACCACCTTGCCGGTCTCGCGCTTGGTCGGATACCAGCTCGGCGTGACGTAGAATTGCGGTCCCAGGAAGATCGCCAGCGCCTCGACCTCGGAGCGCGTGGTGGACGCCTGCGGGTTGGGCCGAGCGAGATGGCCGATCAGCGTGCCGTGCTCGCCAGCGGAGCGATCGAGCAGCAGCGGCACATGACTTGCGATCAGGCCGGCGCCGGTCAACGTCACGAGCGTCGCGAACGGCGCCGCCTCGATCAGCGCGTGCAGGCGCTCTTGGTTCTTTTCCGCGAAGGCGGGCGGGGTGTACATCCTGTTCGGGTCCGATCTGTTGGGGGGACGGCTGCCCTCGTTTGCGGCTGGACCGGCTTTCCGGTGATGTCGAACTCGTCAAGCGGCGGCGCGATCTGGCTGACGCCGAAACGACCTAGTGCGCCAGCAGCCGCGCCAAGGCGGCATTTACCGCATCCGCCGCCTCGTAGGCCACCCAGTGGCCGGCGCCCTCGATGGCGACGAAACGAAGCTCCGGGCGTACGCGCCGCATCACCCGCTCCGAGGCCCAGATGTCGGGGGCGGAGGGTGCATCGCGCGTGCCCCAGATGCCCGAGACCGGCGCGCGCACGTCCGGCAGCGAGCGCAAGAGCCAAGTGCCGCCGGAAATGGCCGGGCTGTTCAGGCGCGAGCGCGCGCTGTTCCAGTCCTGAATGACGAGCGCGGTTGCGTCGATATTGGCGGGATCGGCGATCATCAGCCGCGCGAGGTTAATGCGGTGCGCCGCCATCCGCGCCTCGCCTTCGAGCTGGCGCACCTTGACGAGCTGGGTGCGCGCGCGCGGCAGGCCGAGACCGCGCGAACCGACGATGACGAGCGAGCGCACGCGCGCCCCCTCCCGCGCCGCCACCACCCCCGCCATCGAGCCGCCGAAGGAGAAGCCCGCCAAATCATATTGCTCGTCGCCGATCACAGCGCGCAGTCCATTCGTGATCAGCGCCGCCATCGACGGGGGATCATCGGGGGCGGGCGGATCGTCGCTCTCGCCAAGGCCGGGCAAATCGGCGCACACGACGCGCCGCCCGCGCGCGGCGAAGAAGCCGATATTGCGGACCCAGTGCCGCCACGATCCGGCGCCGCCATGAAACAACACGAGCGGCGGCCCGCTGCCCCAGGCGTGCCAGACCATGCGGCCCGCGCCCCAGGAGGTCTCGAACCGGTCGGAGGCGCGTTCCAGCCGGTCGAGAAAACGCTGCGGATCGGAAGTCATCCGCGCATCAGGCCGCTCAGCTCCTGGGAGCTCAGGCCCGATTCAACGTAGCCGAAGGTGCCGCGTTCGAGCACCTCGCGGGCGGCGTCGGCGAGCCCGCTCATTGCCGCGCGCCAAAGCGAGGTGGCGAGGCTGATGCGCCGCACGCCCGCCTCGGCCAGCGCGCCCACGGCGAAGGAACGGCCGCGAATGCCGATCATGAAATTGAACGGGCGCGGTACCGAGGCGCAGACCGTGCGCACGGCTTCAAGGTCCGGCAGCCCTGGCGCCATCAGCACATCTGCCCCCGCTGCGGCGTAGGCATTCAGGCGGCGGATCGTATCGTCGAGATCGGGGTTGCCGCGCAGGAAGTTCTCGGCGCGGCCGGTCAGCACGAAGCCGAAGCCGAGCCCGCGCGCGGCTTCCGCGGCGGCGGCGATCCGCTCGGCGGCAAGCACCGGGTCAAAGAGTGGCCGCGCCGGATCGCCCGTGGCGTCTTCGATCGAGCCGCCCGCAAGACCGATCGCGCCCGCGTGGCGGATGGTCGCCGCCACATCCTCCGGCCGGTCGCCGAAGCCGTTTTCGAGGTCGGCCGAAACAGCAAGGTCGGTCGCCTCCACGATCAGCCGCGCATGGGCGAGCGCCTCCTCGCGCGTCACCCCTCCGTCGCGGCGGCCGAGCACTCCGGCGCTCGCGCCGCTCGATGTGGCGAGCGCCGCAAAGCCCATCGAGGCGAGCAGCCGCGCCGATCCCGCGTCCCAGGCGTTGGCGATAACAAATGGCTTGGGCCCGGCGTGGAGCGCGCGAAAGCGCGCCGCCCTTTCGGAGAGCGAGACGGACATTGGCGGTTCCCCTCGATCGTGCGGCGCGGTGCTGTTCCCGTCGCGCAAAGCGTGCTTTGCTACGCCGGTAGCGGCGGTGGGGGACAGCGTCAAGGATGCGGCGGACGAAGACATGACGGTCGCGTTCATCGGCGATGTTCACCAGCAATGGCACTATATCGAGACCGGACTCGCCGCATTTGCCGGGCGGATCGAGGCGGCGGTGCTGCTCGGCGACATGCAGTGCGAGCGCCCGCTCGATGAGCTTGCCGCGCCACTGCTCGCCCGCGGGATCGAAGTGTGCTGGATCTTCGGCAATCACGACAATGACGGCGGGTGGGAGATGTGGGCGAATCTCGCTGACCCCGCACGCAATCCGCGCACCGCGCCGGGCGCGCTGCACGGGAAGGTGCGTGAGATCGGCGGGCTGCGGATTGCGGGTTTAGGCGGCACGTTCCGCCCGCGCGTGTGGGAACCGCCGGAGCCGCCGCGCATCCGCACGCGCGCCGAGCTGCGCGACGATCTCGCCGCGATGGCGGGCCACTGGCCCGAGGCGCATCGCGCCGCGCTAGTTCATTCGCTGGGCGAGACCGCGATCTGGCATGAGGATTTGGAGGCGCTGGCGCGGCAGCGCGCCGACATTCTGGTCACGCACGAGGCGCCCGGCAGCCATCCGCTCGGCAAACCAGTGCTGGACGATCTCGCCCGCCGCATGGGCGCGCGGCTGGTGATCCATGGCCATCATCATGTCGCCTACGCGGCGAAAGCGGCGGACGGGCTCAGGGTGCTGGGAGTGGCGTCGGCATGGGGCGTGCGCCATGATGGCACGGTGTTGTGGCAGGGCGACCGGCCGCGCCCGCTCGGACGCCTGCCGCACGGCTGGCAGGCGGAAGAATAGACCCCGGCACCAAGGGGTGGGGAGGAGGCTTGGACGTTCTGATCGAGAACGTGCTGAACGCGCTGGCGGCCGGGCTGATCGTCGGCTGCCTCTACGGCCTGATGTGCGTCGGACTTGGGCTGATCTTCGGGGTGATGAAGATCGTCAACTTCGCCCAGGGCGAGCTGCTGATGCTCGGCATGTTCATCAGTTTCTATCTGGTGACGGCTTCCGGCGCGCTGGCGCCGCTCGGTCTCGCCGCGCCCTTCGTGGCGGCGATCATCGCCGGGCCGGTACTGTTTTTGGGCGGCGCGGCGCTGCACCGGCTGCTGATCGCGCGCGTCTCCGGCCTGCGCACGCAAGGCGCGCTGGACGAGGGGCATTTCGGCCAGCTCATCGTCACGCTCGGGCTGTCGCTGATTTTGCAGAACGCCGGGCAGATCGCCTTCGGCTCGGCGCCGAAATCGGTGCTGACGCCGCTTTCCGCGCGCGCCTTCATCGTGGGGCCGATCGTCGGGGACGCCACGCTCTTTCTGAACAAGGCGCGGGTGTTCGCCTGCCTGGTCGCCATTGTGATCGCTGCCCTGCTGTTCGTTGTGATGGAGCGCACCCGACTCGGCAAGGCGCTGCGCGCAGCGGCCGACAATCCCACCGCGGCGACCTATATGGGGATCGACGTCGATCGCGCCTATCGCATCGCCTTCGGCCTCGGCGCCGGTATCACCGCGATCGCCGGCGGGCTGATGGCAACCTATCTGTCGTTTACCCCATTCGTCGGCCTCGACTACGTAATCATCATGTATTCGGGCGTCGTGCTGGGCGGCATGGGCAGCATCCTCGGCGCCTTCTGGGGCGGGCTGACGGTCGGGCTGGTGCAGCAGGGCTCGGCGCTCGTGCTGCCGCCGCAATTGCAGAACGCGGCGATCTTCGTGGTGTTCCTGCTGATTGTGCTGCTGCGCCCGCAGGGCTTCTTCGGCCGCTCGGCGGAGCGCGCATGAGGGATGGCGCGGGCCCGCGGCTGCGCCGCGACCTCGCCGCGCTGGCGGTGATCGTTGCCGCGTACCTGATCGCCGCCGCGTTCGTCCAGAACAGCTACTACCAGCTTATGCTGACCCTGGTGCCGATCTGGGCGACCATGGGCCTCGCGTGGAACCTGATCTCGGGCTACTCAGGCCTGGTTTCATTCGGCCATGCCGCCTTCTTCGGCGTCGGTGCCTACACGGTCACGCTGGCGCTGGTTTACTGGAACCTCACACCCTGGCTCGGCATCCCGCTCGGTGCGCTGGTGGGTGCCGCGGCCGCGCTGCTGATCGGCTGGCCGACATTCCGTTTGCGCGGGCATTATTTCGCGCTGTCGATGCTCGCCTACCCGCTGGCGATCCTCTACGTGCTTGAATATCTCGGGTTCCAGGAAGTGCCGCTGCCGATGCACCGCACGTCGCCGGCGGCGTTCCTGCAATTCTCCGACCCGCGCCTTTACACGTTGGTTGCAGTGGCGATGCTCGCCGCCGCCGCGCTCGCCGGCATGTTCGCTGAGAACGCGCGGTTTGGCTTAGCCTTGCTCGCGATCCGACAAAACGAGCTTGCCGCCGAGGCGGCGGGTCTCGACACGTGGCGCTGGAAGATGCGCGCCCTGGTGGCGAGCGGCGCGATGGCCGCCGCCGCGGGCGGGCTCTATGCGTGCGTGCTGCTGGTCGTCACACCCGATTCCGTGTTCGGGATGCTGGTGTCGGCGCAGGCGCTGGTGGTGACGCTGTTCGGCGGCGTCGGCACGGTATGGGGGCCGCTGATCGGCGCCGCCGTGTTGATCCCGCTCGCTGAGACGCTGAACGCGCGGCTCGGCTCCTATCTGCCGGGCATCCAGGGCGTGGTGTACGGCGTCGCCATCATCGCGATCATGCTCGCCGCGCCTGAGGGTGTGTTCTGGAGCGTGCGCGACCGCTTTTTCCGCCGCGTGGAGCCGTCGCCGCGCCGCATCGCCGCCACCGCCACCACGCCGGGGCGTTCGCCGCGCACGAGCGGGACGCTGCTTGAGGTGCGGAACCTCTCGCGCAGTTTTGGCGGGCTGCGCGCGGTCGACGATGTGAGCTTCACCATCGAAGCGGGCGAAATCCTCGGCATCATCGGCCCGAACGGCGCCGGGAAGACGACGCTTTTCAACGTGCTGAACAGCGTCTTGCCGCCTTCGTCCGGCGAGGCTTTGTTCGACGGCGCACGCATCACGGGCCTGAAGGTGCATCAGGTGTGCCGGCGCGGGGTCGGTCGGACCTTCCAGGTGGTGCGGAGCTTTCCGCGCCTGCCGGTGCTCGACAATGTGGTGGTCGGCGCCTACGGCGCAGGCCTGGAGGACCGTGCCGCGGTGCGCGCCGCTGAAGCCGCGCTCGACCGGGTCGGCTTGCTGGCGCTCGCGCACCGCGAGGCGCGGCGGCTGACCAACAAGGAGCTGCGGCTGATGGAACTGGCGCGCGCGCTGGCGGGCGGGCCGCGCTTGCTGCTGCTCGACGAAACGCTCGCCGGGCTGGGCCGCGAGGAGTGCGAGGCGGTGCTGGACGTGTTGCGCCGCGTGCGTGGCGAGGGGGTGACCATCGCCATCATCGAGCACACAATGCACGCCATGCTGCGGCTGGCCGACCGTTTCCTCGTGCTCGACCATGGCCGCGTGCTGCGCGTCGGCTTGCCTGCCGACGTTGTGGAGGATCGCGCCGTGATCGAAGCCTATCTCGGCGCCAAATGGCTCGCCCGCGCCGATGCTGCTTGAGATCGCCGACCTGCAAGTGAGCTATGGCGGCCTGCGCGCGCTCTCAGGCATTTCCTTGTCGGTGGCGGCGGGCCAGTTCGTCGCCGTGGTCGGACCGAACGGTGCGGGCAAGACCACGTTGTTCAAGGCGATTGCCGGCATCGTGCCGGCCGGTGGGGGGCGCATCCTGTTTGAGGGCGCCGATCTGCTGCGCCGCCCGGCGGCGGCGCGCGCGCATCTCGGGATCGCGCATGTCCCCGAGGGGCGGCAGGTGTTCAAGACGCTCACCGTGCGCGAGAATCTGGAGATGGGCGCCTATCCGCCGCCGGGGCGTGCCGGTTTCGCACGCACACTGGAGCGCATCCATGCGCTGTTTCCGGTGCTCGCCGAGCGCGCCGGGCAGCTTGCCGGCACCTTGTCGGGGGGCGAGCAGCAGATGCTCGCGATCGGTCGCGGGCTTGCCGCGGCGCCGCGCCTGTTGATGCTCGACGAGCCCTCGATGGGTCTCGCGCCGGCGGTGGCCGACCTGATTTTCGAGCGTATTGCGCAGGTGCATCGCGAGGACGGATTGACCGTGCTCTTGGTGGAGCAGCGCGTCGCCGAGGCGCTGGAGCTTGCGGACCGTTCCTATGTGCTGGAGACGGGCCGGGTGGTGATGTCCGGCACCTACGAGACGCTGCTTGCCGATGACCGCATCCGCCGCTCCTATCTCGGCGTGGAAGCGATTTGAACCACGGGGAGGAAAGCATGACCCAGAAGATCGGCCGCCGCACCGCAATTGCCCTCGGCGGGGCCGCCGCGCTCGCGGCGCGAACGGCGCAGGCGCAATCGGCAGCCCCGGCGCCGGAGATTGCGCTCTTGGTGCCGATTACCGGGCCCTGGGCGCGGGAAGGCATCCTGGAGCGCATGGGTGCCGAGATGGCGGTCGATGACGTGAACGCAGCGGGCGGCATCAAGTCATTGGGCGGCGCGAAACTGACGCTGAAGGTTTACGATACCCAGGATTCGGCCGAGAAGGCGAAGGACGCGGCGCAGCGGATGCTGGCCGAGAATCCCAATCTTTCCGGCGGGATCGGCTGCTGGCTGAGCACGTTCACGCTGGCGGCGACCGAGGTGACGGAACGCGCGCACCTGCCGTGGCTGACGCTTTCCTATTCCGATGCGATCACCGATCGCGGCTTCCACTACGTCTTCCAGACCTCGCCGACCGCGAACAAGCAGGCCGAGGATCTGGTCCCGATCATCATGAATCTCGCGGAAACGACCACCGGGAAGCGGCCGGCCAAGGTGGCGATCATTGGCGACAACACCGCTGCAAGCGTGAGCTTCCTCAAGCCGATCCGCAGCCATATTTTGAAGGATGAGCATCTGACGGCGGTGGTGGACCAGATATACACGCCGCCGCTGGCGGACGCCTCGACGCTCGTGCAGCCCGTGCGCGCGGCGCGGCCTGATTTCGCGCTGTTGCTGTCCACCAACGCAGGCGACGACAAGATGCTCGCCGACACGTTCGCCGAATACGGGATGCCCGCGAGCAAGCTGCCGCTGATCGGCAATGGCGGCCATTGGGCGACGCCGGAGCTGTTGAAGACGGCCGGGGCGGACGTGCTGCAAGGCGTGATCGTCGCCCTTGCCAATTGGCCGGGGCGTGACCTTGCCGATCTGTCGGCACGGTTCGTCAAGCGCACCGGCGAGCCATGGTTCGGCCATGACTCAATCTTCGCCTATGCCCATGTGATGATTCTCGCGTGGGCGATGAACAAGGCCGCCTCCACGAACCGCGAGAAAGTCGCCGACGCGATCCGCGCGATGAACATCACCGACGGGCCGGCGATCTATTATCCGGGGCATCACATCCAGTTCGACGACAAGGGACGGCGGATCGGCGCCGAGCTGGTGGTGGTGCAGTGGCAGAACGGCAAGCCGGTCACGATCTCGCCGCAGGAGATGGCGGTGGCGAAGGCTCTGTGGAAGGGGCAGGTTTAGGGCGTTTCGCGCGCAGCAATGAGAGCGTGTCGACTTTATTCGGACCCGCGCGGTTTGTGACTCTCCCCACCTCTTCCCGACCATCTCCGCCCCCACGGGGCGGAGATGGAGCAGCGCGGCTCCGGCTCCTCTCCGCCCCTCGGGGGCGGAGAGGTTGGGGAGAGATGGGGGGACATCGCAGCCCGGCGCCGTCGTTCCCACCCTCCGCTTCAGCGCCCGCGCTGCGCCGGCGGCGGTTTTGCGAGCGGGTGGTGCTGCTCCACGACGCGGCGCAGCCGCGCGGCTTCGACATGCGTGTAGATTTCGGTGGTCGCGATATCCGCGTGACCGAGCAGCATTTGCAGGCTCCGCAAATCGGCGCCGTTCGCCAGTAGGTGCGAGGCGAAGGAATGGCGCAAGACGTGCGGCGAGACGCGCGCCGGATCGAGTCCGCCCGCGAGTGCGGCCTGCTTGAGCACGAGCGCGAAACCCTGCCGCGTCATCGCCTGCTTCGGGTTGCGTCCGGGAAACAGCCAGACTGAAGGCGCCGCACGCGCTGCGGCCAAAGCGGCGGCGGCTTCGGCGGCGCGGGCGGAGAGCGGGACCATGCGCTCGCGCCCGCCCTTGCCGCGCACCAGCACCGCGCCGCCGCCGCGCGCGAGGTCGGCGCGCCGCACCGACAGCACCTCGCTGACGCGCAGGCCGCTCGCGTAGAGCACCTCGAGTGCTGCGGTGGCGAGCAGGCCCAGCCGTCCGGGCAGTGCGGCGGCACCCGCGAACAGGGCGGCCAGCTCCGCCTCGCTCAGATATTTCGGCAGCCGGCGCGGCAGGCGCGGGGCGTCGAGGAGCGCGGTCGGGTCGTCCTGGCGCGCGCCCTCCTGCAACAGGAAACGGTGGAACTGGCGCACGGCCGAAAGCCGGCGGGCGGTGGTGCGCGCGGACAGTCCCTCGGCCTGCATGGCGGCGAGCCAGGCGCGGAGCGTCGCCGCGTCGCATGCGGCAAGCTCCACGCCCTTTGTGGCGGCGAAGGCGGCGAGATGGTCGAGATCGGCACGGTAGGCCGCGAGGGTGTTCCGCGCCGCCCCCCGCTCGGCTGCCAGCATTTCGAGGAACGCCTCCTGATGGCGTTCCAAGCGGCTTCAGTTCCCTTTGAAAAGGTCGTTCGGAATGACTTTCTGGACCTGATGCGATGCGGGCGTCGGCGGGAAGGCACCCAGATAGACGACGCCGCCTGCCAACACGAGTAAGCCGCCGCCGAGGACGATCATGAAGACGCGGGCCATTTCCTCACCTTCGCGATCAAGCCGGGGCGCGGCGGCGCGACTCGCCGCCGCGTGGCCCCGCAGAACGGGCATGTGCTAACCTCAGCCGGTCATGTCCCGCAACAGCGCGATGATCAATCCTGAGGAGGGCGCCGAGCCGGAATGGCTCGCGGGCCGCCACATCGTGCTCGTGGGGCTGATGGGCGCGGGCAAGACCTCGGTCGGCCGCCGACTTGCCGCCCGGCTCGGCCTGCCGTTCCGCGACGCCGACGCCGAAATCGAGGCCGCCGCCGGCTGCACCATCCCGGAATTGTTTGCCCGTTATGGCGAGCAGGCGTTCCGCGAGGGCGAGCGGCGGGTGATCCGGCGCCTGCTTTCCGGCGAGCGGATGGTGCTGGCGTTCGGCGGCGGCGCGTTCATGGACGCCGAGACGCGGGCGGTGGTGCGCGAGCAGGCGGTTTCGGTGTGGCTGCGCTGTCCTCTGCCGATTTTGGTGCGGCGGGTTTCGACCCGCGACAACCGCCCGCTGCTGTCCGGCGGCGATCCGACCGAGATCCTGGGGCGGCTGATGACGCAGCGCCATCCGGTCTATGCCGAGGCAGATGTGGTGATCGACTGCGGCGACGAGCCGGTGGAGATCACCACCGGGCGGGTGCTGGAGGCGATCATGGACTGGGTGCCGCCGCGGCGCCTGACGGTGCAGCTCGCCGCGTCGCAGTACGACGTGGTGATCGGGCATGGGCTGTTGCAGCGCGCCGGGGCGCTGCTCGCGCCGGTGCTGCCGCAGAAGCGGGCGATGGTGGTGAGCGACGCCGCCGTAGCGCGGCTGCATTTGCCGGCGCTGCTCGCGGGGTTGCACGAAGCAGGTTTCGAAACGCAGCCGATCGTCGTCGGCGCGGGTGAGGGGTCGAAGAACATCGAAACCTTCGCGCGCATCGTGGACGACATGCTGGCCGCGCGCGTGGAGCGGCGCACCGCGGTGATCGCGCTCGGCGGCGGCGTGGTTGGCGATCTCGCGGGCTTCGCCGCGGCGGCAACGATGCGTGGTTTGCCTTTCGTTCAGGCGCCGACCACGCTGCTCGCTCAGGTCGATTCCTCCGTCGGCGGAAAGACCGGGATCAACACGCGCTGGGGCAAGAACCTGCTCGGCGCGTTCCACCAGCCGCGCGCGGTGCTGGCCGACACGGCCACCTTGGCGACGCTGCCGATCCGCGAGTTGCGGGCGGGCTATGCGGAGATCGTCAAGGCGGGGCTGATCGGTGATCCCGACCTCTATGAATGGTGCGAGGAGTTCGGGGCCGACCTGCTCCGCGGCGACGCCGAGGCGCAGGCCGAGGCGGTGCTGCGCGCGTGCGCCTTCAAGGCCGCCGTGGTGGGCGACGACGAGCGCGAGGAAAAGCCGAACGACGGGCGCGCCCTGCTCAACCTCGGCCATACGTTCGGCCACGCGCTGGAGGCCGAATATGGCTACACGGGCGGCCTGTTGCACGGCGAGGGGGTCGCGGTTGGGCTCGGTCTTGCCTTCCGCCTGTCCGCGCGGCTCGGCTTCTGCATGGAGGCGGAGGCGAACCGGGTGATCGGGCACGTGGCGAGCATGGGCTTGCCTGCGGAGCTTGCGATGCTGAACCGGCGCTTCTCGGCGGCGCGGCTGATCGGGCATATGCGGCGCGACAAGAAGGTGCGCGACGGCGCGCTGACCTTCGTGCTGGTGCGCGGCATCGGCCGCGCCTTCACGGCGCGCGACGTGACCGAGGCGGTGGTGACGGACCTGCTGCGCTCGGAAGGCTGCGAGCCGTAGCGCGGTCTGCCGATCGATCCGTCCGCAGCAAGGTCAGCAGGCCGCTCGCGGCCGGAAGGAGAGGGGAGCGGCGCCGGGTTCAATCGGGGTGTCGGGCATGGGGTTTCCTGCGGACCCACCTGCCATGGAGCGGTGAACGGATCGCTGTCGGCGCCGATCGCGAACCCGAACGCCCGGTTGCTAGCCCTTCAGCACGCGCACCATCGTGCTGCCGAGGGCGGCGGGGCTTTCGGCGACGTGGATGCCCGCCTGCCGCATCGCCTCCATCTTCGCTCCCGCCGTGTCGCGGCCGCCGCTGATGACGGCGCCCGCATGACCCATGCGACGGCCGGCCGGGGCGGTGGCGCCGGCGATGAAGCCGACCACCGGCTTCTTTGTTTTGCTGCGCGCCAGGAAGTCGGCGGCGTCGATCTCGCTTTGCCCGCCGATCTCGCCGATCATCACGATCTGCTTGGTTTCATCGTCGGCGAGGAACATCTCCAACACCTCGATGAAATCGGTGCCCTTCACCGGGTCGCCGCCGATGCCGACGCAACTGCTCTGGCCGAGCCCCGCCGCCGTGGTTTGCGCCACCGCCTCGTAGGTGAGGGTGCCCGAGCGCGACACGATACCGACCGACCCGCGCCGGTGGATATGCCCGGGCATGATGCCGATCTTGCACGCATCGGGCGTGATTACGCCCGGGCAGTTGGGGCCGATCAGGCGGGACCTGGAGCCGGAGAGCGCACGCTTCACCCGCACCATGTCGAGCACCGGGATACCCTCGGTGATGCAGACGATCAGCGGAATCTCGGCGTCGATCGCCTCCAGGATCGCGTCCGCCGCGAAGGGCGGCGGGACGTAGATGCCGGTCGCGGTGGCGCCCGTAGCTGCCTTCGCCTCGGCCACCGTGTCGAACACCGGCAAGTCGAGATGCGTGGTGCCGCCCTTGCCCGGCGTCACGCCGCCGACGACCTTGGTGCCATAGGCGATCGCCTGTTCCGAGTGGAACGTTCCCTGCGCCCCGGTGAAGCCCTGGGTGATCACGCGTGTGTTGGCATCGACCAGGATCGCCATGTCAGGCGGCCTCCTTGACGGCCTTGACCACTTTCTCGGCGGCGTCGGCGAGGTTTTCGGCAGCGATGATCGGCAGTCCGGACTTGGCGAGAATCTCCTTGCCGAGATCGACATTGGTGCCTTCCAGCCGTACCACCAAAGGCACGGAAAGCTGCACCTCGCGCGCCGCCGCCACCACGCCCTCCGCGATCACGTCGCAGCGCATGATGCCGCCGAAGATATTGACGAGGATGCCTTCGACGTTGGGATCGGAGAGGATGATCTTGAACGCGGCGGTGACGCGGTCCTTGGTGGCGCCGCCGCCAACATCGAGGAAATTGGCGGGCGCGGCGCCGTAGAGCTTGATGATGTCCATGGTCGCCATCGCCAAGCCGGCGCCGTTGACCATGCAGCCGATATTGCCGTCGAGGGCGACGTAATTGAGCCCGTGGCGCGCCGCCTCGAGCTCCTTCGGGTCTTCCTCGGCCTCGTCGCGCAGCTTCTCGAGCTCGGGGTGACGAAAGAGAGCGTTGTCGTCGAAGGCGACCTTGGCATCGAGCGCGAGCACCTCGCCCGCGCCGGTCACCACGAGCGGGTTCACCTCCACGATCGAGCAGTCCAGCGACTGGAAGGCCGCGTACATCGCGTGGACGAACTTGCCGAAGCTCGCGATCTGCTTGCCTTGCAGGCCGAGCCCGAAGGCGAGCCGGCGGGCGTGGAAGCCCTGGATGCCGGCGGCGGGATCGACGGTGACGCGCAGGATCTTCTCGGGCGAATGCGCGGCGACTGCCTCGATCTCCATGCCGCCCTCGGAGGAGGCCATGATCATCACGCGCCCGCTGTCGCGATCGACCAGCAGCGAGAGATAGAGCTCGCGCGCGATGTCGCAGCCGGCTTCGACATAGACGCGATGCACCTTGCGCCCCTGCGCGCCGGTTTGCTTCGTCACCAGCACGTGGCCGAGCATCGCCTCGGCGGCGGCGCGCACCTCCTCCGGCGAGCGGGCGAGCCGGACGCCGCCCTTGCCGTTCGGATCATCGGCGAAGCGCCCGGCGCCGCGCCCGCCAGCATGGATCTGCGCCTTCACGACGAACACCGGGCCGGGCAGCTTGGCGGCGGCCTGCACCGCCTCGTCGGGGGTCCAGGCGACATGTCCCTGCGGCACGGCGACGCCGAAGCCGCGCAGCAGCTCCTTCGCCTGATATTCGTGGATGTTCATGCGCTGCTCCGCCCGGCGCGGCCTGCTTCAGCCGACAAGGTTCTTGGCTGCCGTGACGAGTTCGCGCACGGCGGCGCAGGACTTGTCGAAGGCGGCCTTCTCCTCGGCGTTCAGCGCGATCTCCACGATGCGCTCCACGCCGTTCGCGCCGATCACCACCGGCACGCCGACGTAAAGATCGCGCACGCCGTATTCGCCGTTGAGGTAGGCGGCGCAGGGAAGGACGCGCTTCTTGTCGCGCAGGTAGCTCTCTGCCATCGCGATCGCCGAGGCGGCGGGCGCGTAGAAGGCGCTGCCGCGCTCCAGCAGCTTGACGATCTCGCCGCCGCCGTTCGCGGTGCGGGTGACGATGGCGTCGATCTTCGCCTGGGTGGTCCAGCCCATCTTGATCAGGTCGGGGACTGGGATGCCGGCGACCGTCGAGTAGCGCGTCAGCGGCACCATCGTGTCGCCGTGCCCGCCGAGCACGAAGGCCGTCACGTCCTCGACCGAGACGTTGAACTCATGAGCGAGGAACAGGCGGAAGCGGGAACTGTCGAGCACGCCCGCCATGCCGACCACGCGGTTCGCCGGCAGGCCGGATTTCTCCTTCATCACCCAGACCATCGCGTCAAGCGGATTGGTGATGACGATCACAAACGCATCGGGGCAATGGGTCTTTATGCCGTCGGCGACCTCGGCGATCACGCCGGCGTTCTTGCCGATCAGGTCATCGCGCGACATGCCGGGTGTGCGCGGGAAGCCGGCGGTGACGATCACCACGTCGGCGCCGGCGATGGCTTCGTAGTTGGCGCCGCCGGTCATCATGGCGTCGAACCCATCCACCGGACCCGACTGCATGATGTCGAGCGCCTTGCCTGCCGCCACGCCGCCGAACACGTCGAACATGGCGACGTCGCCCAGCTCCTTGAGGCCGATCATGTGCGCGAGCGTGCCGCCGATATTGCCGGCGCCGATCAGGGCGATCTTGTTGCGAGCCATCACAATCCCCGTGCAGGTCGTTGTCGGCGTGGAAGGCCGCGCGCCGGACGGGCGCAGTCGTTAGCGGATCGGTCTGGGACGGACAAGCCGCCCTCGATGCGCCGGTGCAGCTTGCCCTCGGCCGCCCGCTCTGTGCGCGGGCGCCCTCGGCCGCGAAGCGGGTGACCCTCTGTTGTTCGCCTCTGCCGCTCGCGGGGTGAGGGGGGCTATGCGAGCCCGTATTTGCGGAACCAGGCGAGCATGCGCTGCCAGCCGTCCTCGGCCGCGGCTTGCCGGTAACTCGGGCGGTAGTCGGCGGCGAAACCGTGCGGGGCGCCGGGGTAAACGACGAACTCGATCGGTTCCTTAGCGTGCTTCGCCTCTGCCTCGGCCTGCTCGATCAGGGCCATCGGATTGAGCGTGTCCGCACCGCCGTAGAGGCCGAGCAGCGGGCATTGCACTTCGTCGAGCACCTCGAGCGCGGTGCGCGGCTGGAGCTCGGTCGTGGCGCCGTCCAGCACGCCGTACCAGGCGACCGCGGCGCGCAGATGCGGATTGTGCGCGGCGTAGAGGATGGTCTGCCTGCCGCCGCGGCAGAAGCCGGTGATGCCGATGCGGCGGCTGTCGCCGGCGTTCTCGGTCGCCCAGACCAGGGCGGAATCCATGTCGCGCATCATCTGCGCGTCCGGCGCCTTCGAGACCACCGCCATCGCCTGCGCGCCCGAGGTCGCCTCGGTGAGGTTGCCTTCCCGCGCATAATACTCGGCGGCGACCGCGAGATAGCCTGCGTGGGCGAGGCGGCGACACACATCCTGAATCCATCCGTGCACGCCGAACACTTCTTCCACCACGAGCACGATTGGGAAGGTGCCCGGCTTGTCGGGGCGCGCGGCGTAGCCCGGCAAATTGCCGTCACTGACGGGGATTTGGATCTCGGCCTCGTGCAGGCCCTCGGCGCTGGTGTGGATCGCCCGCGCCTCCACGCGCGCGGTGGCGAGGGTGAGCCCGGAAATGACCGAGCTCATCAGGAACCCTCGCCGTTGCAGCGGGGTGACGAGGCCCGCGGCTTCCGCGTTCATGCCGCCATGCCGAAATCGATGAGCTGGCGCACCGGCGCGCCGGATTTCAGCTTGGCGAAGCCCTCGTTGATCTCGCTGAGCTTGATCCGGCCGGAAATCAGATGATCGAGCTTCAGCTTGCCCTGCTGCCAGAGATGCAAAAGGCGCGGCATGTCGACGCGGAAGCGGTTGCCGCCCATCGAGGTGCCCTGGATCTTCTTGTCGCGCAGGAAGTCGATCCCGGTGAGCTCGATCTTGGTGCCCTGCGGGATCATGCCGATGATGGTCGCCACCCCGCCCGGGCGCAGCATGGCGAAGGACTGCTCGGCGGTGGTCTTCAGCCCGATCGCCTCGAACGAATAGGGCACGCCGCCGCCCGTCAGTTCGCGCACCGCTTTCACTGGATCGACGTTGGAGGCGTTGATCACATCGGTCGCCCCCATCTCCTTTGCCTTGTCGAGCTTGGAAGAGTTGGTGTCGATCGCGATGATCCGCTCCGCCCCGGCGATCGCCGCGCCGTTGACGGCCGAGAGCCCGATGCCGCCGCAACCGATCACGGCGACCGTGCTGCCGGGCTCTACCTTGGCGGCATGGAACACCGCGCCGACGCCAGTCATTACGCCGCAGCCGATCAGCGCCGCGCGGTCGAGCGGGATTGACTTGTCGATCTTCACCACCGCATGTTCGTGCACCAGCATCTGCTCGGCGAAGGCCGAGAGGTTGAACGCCTGATTCAGCACCTCGCCCCGCCAGCGCATCCGGCGCGCCGCGCCCGGCAAGAGCTTCACCTCGGTGTTGTCGCAAAGGTTCGGGCGGCCGGTCATGCAGTATTCGCACTCGCCGCAGAACACCGAGAGGCAGGTGATCACGTGATCGCCGGGCTTCACGTAGGTGACGTCCTCGCCGACCGCCTCCACGACCGCGGCGGCCTCGTGGCCGAGCACGATCGGCATCGGGAACCAGGAAAAGAGGCCCTCGATGAAATGCAGGTCGCTGTGGCAGAGCCCGGCGAAAGCCGTGCGAAGCAGTACCTCGCGCCGCTTCGGCTTCTCGATCTCCACATCTTCGATCGTGAGCGGGGTGTTGGCCTCGTGCAGCACGGCGGCTTTCATGCTCGGTCCTCCGAGACGCGGTTGACTTCCGCCCTAGTCTGCCGCCGCATGGCGGGGCGCGCCAGAGGGAGAACAGGAAGGAGAACACGATGCAGGAGCTGCTGCCGCTGGCCGAACGGATCGCCGCACGGCTGAAGGCGCGGGGCGAGACGATCGCGATCGCGGAATCCTCTACGGGCGGGCTGATCTCGGCGGCGCTGCTCGCCGTGCCCGGCGCCTCGGCCTATTTCCTCGGCGGCAGCGTGATCTACACGCGCAAGGCGGGCGCGGCGCTGCTCGGGCTGCCGACACCGCTGCCGGGCGGAATGCGGGCTTCCACCGAGGCGTATGCGCGGCTGTTGGCGGCGACCGTGCGGCAACGCTTCGAGGCGAACTGGGGCGTAGGCGAAACCGGCGCGACCGGGCCGACCGGAAACCGCTACGGTGACGCGGCGGGGCATTGCTGCTTCGCGGTGGACAACGGCAGCGCGGAGGCGCGCACGCTGGAAACCGGCAGCGCCGAGCGGGTGGCGAACATGCGCGCCTTCGCGCGCGCAGTGATGGAGCTGCTGGCGGCGCGGCTGGAAGCCTGAGCGGCGGCCGTGCTTCGGTCGGCCTTCCTTGCCGGCTTGGCTGCCTTGCTCGGAGCCGCGCCGGCGTGCGCGCATGTCGTTGCCGGCGCACGGGTGTTCCCGGTCACGCTGACGTTCGACGATCCCGGGGTCAACGACGAGGCGACGCTCCTCTCTTTCTCGCATTTGCAAGCGAGCGGCCCGACCAACCAGAACAACTACGGGTTCGAATACGACAAGACGATCACAGAACATACCGCGCTGATCCTGAACGACGGGCTGACGACGATCACCTCTCCCGCGGGCAACCGGTCCGGGTGGACCAACCTGACGCTCACCGGGAAATGGCAGGCTTATACGAACGCGGCCCACGAGTTCGTCGTCTCGCTCGGCGTGATCCACAGTTTCGGCAACACCGGAAGCACGCAGGTGGATGATCAGACCGGCACGACGGCGCCCGCCGCCTATTTCGGCAAGGGACTGGGCGAGCTGCCGATCGGGATGCTGCGGCCGCTCGCGATCACCGGAGAGCTCTATTACACGGTGCCGGGCAGAAGCCTGAAGGTGATGACCGTCACCGATCCGAGCACGGGTCTGGTTTCGCAGCAGCTCAACAACGGGCTCGGCAAGACCTGGTTCGGCGGCTTCTCGGTGCAGTACAGTATTCCTTATCTGCAGTCGCAGGTGCGCGATGTCGGGCTGACGGGCGTGTTCTCCAAGCTGATTCCGATCGTCGAGCTCACTTGGTCCTCGGCGGCGTCCAGCCCGAGTCAGCAGCCGACGACCGCGGTCGCCGCGCCCGGTGTGATCTATCTCGCCACCTGGGGAGAGATCGGCCTGGAGGCGCTGATGCCCCTCAATCGCGCCTCCGGCACGCATGTCGGCGTGGTCGGGCTGGTGCATTTCTTCTTCGACGATTTGTTGCCGAATTCGCTCGGCAGGCCGATTTTCCGGTGAGACAACGTGAATAGCCGATGGCCTGGCCAAGTCCGGGCATGACAATGATGAGGCGGCCGAGATCGCCGCGTAGCTTCGGGTGGGCTTGCGCGGTGCCGGCCGCTCTCGACGCCTCCGCCGTCCGGGGCGTAGGCTTGCCGAAACAAGCTCGGAGGAACGCTGATGAGCGGCGGTGACTGCCTTGCCGGGGTGCGGGTTCTCGATCTCACGCAGTTCGAGGCGGGGCCTTCCTGCACCGAAGCGCTGGCCTGGCTCGGCGCGGATGTCGCCAAGGTGGAGAACCCGAAGCACGGCGATCCGGGGCGGGGGATCAATCCGCCGGACGGCCAGGACGCGCATTATTTCCTTCAGTACAATGCCAACAAGCGTTCGGTCACGATCAACCTGAAGGAGCCGCGCGGCCTTGATCTCGTCAAGCGAATGGCGAAAGAGGCCGACGTGTTCGTAGAAAATTTCGCGCCCGGCGCGATCGAGCGGCTCGGCCTCGGGCCGGAGGTGATTCGCAAGCTCAACCCGCGCATCATCTACGCGCAGGTGAAGGGCTTCGGCGAGGGCTCGCCCTACGAGAAGAATCTTGCGTTCGACATGATCGCCCAAGCCTGCGGTGGGCCGATGAGCATCACCGGCGAGGCGGACGGAAGGCCGCTGAAGCCCGGGCCGACGATCGGCGATACCGGCACCGGGATGCTGCTCGCGATCTCGATCCTGGCCGCGCTTTACCGACGCACGCGGACGGGCGAAGGCGAGCATGTGCAGGTGGCGATGCAGGACGCGATGTTCCAATACATCCGCGGCGCGTTCGCCACCACGACCCGCACCGGGCGGGCGGCGCACCGCGCCGGCTCCGGCAGCGTGCTCGCCAAGAACCCGCCGATGGGGATCTATCCCACCAAGGGCGGCGGGCCGAACGATTACGTCTATGTCTATACCAGCCGCGCCAATCCCGAGCATTGGCGGCGGCTGCTCGGCGTGATCGGGCGGGAGGAGCTGATCGGCGATCCGCGCTTTGAAACCTCCGCCGCGCGGCTCGAGCACGAGAAGGAAGTGGACGGGATGGTGGAAGCCTGGACCCGCCATCACGACAAGGTGGAGGCGATGCGGCTTCTGGGCGCGGCGGGCATCCCGGCGGGCGCGGTGCTCGATACGGCAGAGCTGCTTGGCGATCCGAGCTTCCGCGAGCGCGGCATCATTCAGACCGTCCAGCACGGCAATGTCGGTGAGTATTCGATGGCGGCGTGGCCGGTGCGCTTCGGCGGACGGCCGCCGCCGCTCAAGCCCGCGCCGCTGCTTGGCGAGCACACCGACGCGGTGCTCAGCGAATGGCTGTCGCTCGACGGCGCGGCGGTGAACGAATTGCGCAGCGGCGGTGTGATTGGCTGAGCGCACGAGATCAGCGGAGGAAGCGAAGATGGCGGAACTGACCGGCTCGGAGATCCTAGCGAAGTGCCTGAAGAAAGAGGGCGTCGAGCACCTGTTCTACATCATGGGTGGGCCGATGCTGCTGGCGGAGGCAACCTGCATCAAGGAAGGCATCCGCATGATCGACGTCCGCCACGAGCAGGCGGCGGCCTTCATGGCGCAAGCCTATAGCCGGCTGTTGCAGAAGCCCTCGGTCTGCATGGCGGCGAGCGGCCCGGGCGTGACCAACCTGGTCACCGGCGTCGCCAACGCGCTGATCGATTGCTGCCCGGTGGTGGCGATCGGCGGATCGAGCCCGATCAGCCAGTTCGGCCGGCAGGTGTTCCAGGAGATCGATCAGGTCGCCTTCATGAAGGGCGTATGCAAGTACACCGACCGCGTGCACAATTTGAAGCGCATCCCGCAGCAGGTGAATTTCGCTTTTCAGAAGGCGATGAGCGGCAAGCCGGGCCCGGTCTATTTGGATTTCCCCGGCGACATTCTTTACATGAAGATCGACGAGGAGCTGGTCGATTGGAGCTTCGCCGGGCGTCCGCTGCTCAAAGCGCGCCCGCTGGGCAATCCCGAGCAGGTCGGCAAGCTGATCGACGCGCTCGCCGCCGCCAAGCAGCCGCTGCTGGTTTCCGGCAGCGGGGTGATCTGGTCGCAGGCCTGGGACGAGATGCGCGAGCTGGTCGATCGCATCGGCATCCCGTTCTACACGACGCCACAGGGCAGGGGCGTCGTGCCGGACGATCATCCTTGCTCCTATCTCTCGATGCGGAGCTCGGCGTTCCGCGACGCCGATCTGATCGTCGTGCTCGGCACCCGCATGAACTACATCATCGGCCATGCCGCGCCGCCGCGCTTCGGCGGCAATGCCAAGATCGCGCGCATCGACATCGATCCCGACGAGATCGCGACTGCCGCGCGCTTCGTCGACTACCCGGTGGTCGGCGACTGCAAGATGGTGCTGCGGCAAATCCTGGACGGGATCGGCAAGAAAATCACCCAGGAGAGCTACAGGCCGTGGCGGCAGAAGCTCGCCGAGGGCGAGGCCGCCAAGCGCGCGGGCGCGGGCGGCAACAAATACGCCGAGGACGGCGACATCCATCCGGTGCGGCTGTTCGAGGAGGTCCGCGACTTCATGCAGCGCGACGCGATCCTGTGCGTCGATGGGCAGGAGACGCTGAATTACGGACGGCAAACAATGCCGACCTTCGCGCCGGGGCATCGGCTCAATTCGGGGCCGTTCGGTACGATGGGCGTGGGTTTGCCGTTCGGCGTCGGCGCCAAGATCGCCAAGCCCAACACGCAGGTGATCGTGGTGCACGGCGACGGCTCGTTCGGGCTCAATGCGATGGAACTGGACACGGCGGTGCGCCACAAGGTGCCGATCCTGGTGGTGATCAGCCTGAACGGCGGCTGGACCGGCGATCCGAAGCGGGAGAAGCCAGGGCGCGATCTCGGTTACACGCGGTTCGACAAGATGGCCGAGGCGCTCGGGTGCTATGGTGAATATGTCGAGCGGCCGGAGGACATCCGCCCGGCGCTGGAGCGGGCGCAGCGCAAGGTAGACGAGGGGATGGTGGCGCTGGTGAACGTCAAGACCGATTACCGGGCGCGGTATGCGGGGGCGGCGTTCTCCGACTACTCGACTTAGTCGGTGGGCCCATAAGGAGGGCCGCCCTCACCCGGCGCTTGCGCGCCGGCCTCCCCGCCAGCGGGAGCGGCGTATGAGACACCTCCCCCGCTGGCGGGAGAGGCCGATCCCCGCGCAAGCGGGGCCCGTCAGGCGCTCCGGGTGAGGGCAGCCTAAGCGGCGGCCCGCGCGCGGCGCTCGGCCATGCGCTCGAGCCGGTACGCGGCGGCACCAAGGCGGCGGAGCATGTCGGGGAGCGCCGGACGCGGCGGCACCGGGCCGCCAGATTTCAGCGCCGACCAAGCGGACCATTCGGGCGGCGAGAGCAGCAAAACGCGACGGCGGTCCTCGTCGGAAAGGGCGATGCGGTCACCAACGCCTTCGAAAACAAGGAATTGGCGCTGGGCAAGGCGGTCGGCGGTCGTCATCCGGCGCTCCTGAACGGCTGTCCGATGCCGGGAGAGTTCGGGTCGTTGCGGGCGGGAATTGGCGCGGCTCGTGGCAAATCCTTGGCAAATCGGCACGAAAGCGTGATCAAGCGAACCGCGCCGCCACCTTCGCCTCGGTCAGATCGCGGCGAGATGCTTGCAATCCTAGCCAACTGGGCGGGAGCCGTCGCCGCCGATCAGGAAGCCGCCGCCAGCCTCGCTTTGCAGATTGATCCGCTGCCTAGGGCTGCGGACGCCGGATCAGGGCGAGCGGTTCACACCGCGCACCGCCTCGCAGACCGCCCGGGTCACGTCCGCCGTGGTCGACTTGCCGCCGAGGTCGGGGGTCATGATCCCCGCCGCGCACACCTGCTCGACGGCGCGCATCAGCAACTCGGCGGCTTGTTTCTCGCCCAGGTGTTCCAGCATCATCGACGCCGTCCAGAAGCTGCCGACCGGGTTGGCGATGCCCTTGCCGGTGATGTCGAAGGCCGAGCCGTGGATCGGCTCGAACATCGAGGGGCTGCGGCGTTCGGGGTCGATATTGCCGGTCGGCGCGATGCCGAGGGAACCGGCGAGCGCGGCGGCCAAATCGGAGAGAATGTCGGCGTGCAGATTGGTCGCCACCACCGTGTCGATGCTTTGCGGACGGCGCACCATCCGCATCGTCATCGCGTCGACGAGTTCCTTGTCCCAGGTAACGTCGGGGTAGTCGCGCGAAACGAGCGCGGCGATCTCGTCCCAGAAGACCATGCCGTGGCGCTGGGCATTGGACTTCGTCACCACGGTCAGTTGCTTGCGCGGGCGCGACTGCGCGATCCCGAACGCATAACGCATGATCCGCTCAACGCCACGGCGGGTGAAGATCGCGGTTTCGGTGGCAACCTCCTCGGGCAGCCCGACATGGGCGCGTCCGCCGTGCCCGGCATATTCACCCTCGCTGTTCTCGCGCACGATGACCCAATCCAGATCGGCGGGCCTCACCTCGCGCAGCGGGGAGACGATGCCGGGCAATATGCGCGTGGGCCGCACGTTCGCGTACTGATCGAAGCCCTGGCAGATTTTGAGCCGCAGACCCCATAGCGTGACGTGATCGGGCAGGTTCGGATCGCCGACCGCGCCGAAATAGATCGCATCCGCCGTCCGCAGCCACGCGAGCCCGTCGGGCGGCATCATGACGCCGTGCTTGCGGTACCAGTCCGAGCCCCAGTCGTATTTGTCGATCGCGAGCTTGAAGCCGCCGTCGCGCGCGGCGACCGCATCGAGCACCTCGAGCCCGGCGCCGATCACCTCCGGGCCGATGCCGTCGGCGGGGATGGCGGCGATGCGGTAGCTACGCATGGGGTGGTCTCCGGTATGCCGCGGCCTCGTATCGCTCGCGGGGAAGGCGCGCAACCGGGTGAGCGGCTTCCCGGTCCCAGCCGGCGGCGCTACACCGAGCCAATGCCGCCGCACCAAGGGAGGGCCGCCGTGACCGACGCTTATATCTGCGACTTCGCACGCACGCCGATCGGCCGCTATGGCGGGGTGCTGAAGGATGTCCGTGCCGACGATCTGGCGGCGCATCCGATCAAGGCGCTGATGGCGCGCAACAATCAGGTGGACTGGGCGGCGCTCGACGACTGCATCCTCGGCTGCGCCAACCAGGCCGGCGAGGATAACCGCAACGTGGCGCGCATGGCGGTGCTGCTGGCGGGGCTGCCGGACAGCGTGCCGGGTTCGACCATCAACCGTCTGTGTGGGTCGGGGCTCGATGCGGTCGGCACCGCGGCGCGCGCGATCAAGACGGGCGAAGCCGAGCTGATGCTGGCGGGCGGGGTGGAGAGCATGACCCGCGCGCCGTTCGTGATGGGCAAGGCGACCGAGGCATTCTCCCGCAGCGCCGAGATCTACGACACGACGATCGGCTGGCGGTTCATCAACGAGCAGATGAAGAAGATTTACGGCACGGATTCCATGCCGGAAACGGGCGAGAACGTGGCCGAGGAGTTCCAGGTCTCGCGTCAGGACCAGGACAAATTCGCCTACCGCAGCCAGATGCGCGCGGCGAAGGCGCAGGCAAGCGGGTTCTTCGCGCGCGAGATCGTGCCGGTGACGATCAAAAGCCGCAAGGGCGAGACGGTGGTGGACAAGGACGAGCATATCCGTCCCGAGACGACGCTGGAGGGGCTGGCCAAGCTGCGGACGCCATTCCGCGATCCGGGCACCGTGACGGCGGGCAACGCCTCGGGCGTGAACGACGGGGCGGCGGCGCTGATTCTCGCTTCCGAGGATGCGGCGCGGCGGCACGGGCTGACGCCGCGGGCGCGGGTGGTGGCGATGGCGACCGCGGGCGTGCCACCCCGGATCATGGGGATCGGGCCGGCGCCGGCGGTGCGGAAGCTTCTGGAGAAGACGGGACTGAAGCTCGGCGAGGTGGACATTATCGAGCTGAACGAGGCGTTCGCCGCGCAGGGGCTGGCGGTGATGCGCCAGCTCGGGCTGCCCGACGACGCGGAGCATGTGAACCCGCATGGCGGCGCGATCGCGCTCGGCCATCCGCTCGGCATGTCCGGCGCGCGGCTGGCGCTGACGGCGGTGAACGCGCTGGAGGAGCGCGGGGGCAAGCGCGCGATCGCGACCATGTGCATCGGGGTCGGGCAGGGGATCGCGGCGCTGATCGAGCGGGTTTAGGGGGCGCGCCCCACCCCCTCACCCGGCTTCTCCCCCTCTCCTGCGTTGTGGGAGAGGGGGAGAGGAGGTGTTTAAATAGCGAGCGGGCAAGCAGGAGCGCGGCCATGAAGTTTTCCGTTCGGGAGTTCGCCTATCGCGACGCGCTGCGCGCGCGGCTCTTCACGCCGGAGGGGGAGGGACCGTTTCCGGCGGTTGTCGATATTCATGGCGGGGCTTGGTGCGGCGGGGATCTCGCCGACGGGCAGGCGCGCAACGAGGCGCTGGCGGCTTCGGGGTTCGTCGTCGCGGCAATCAACTTCCGCCACGGCGATGACGGCTATCCGACCTCGCTCGCCGACATCAACTTTGCAATACGGCTGCTGAAAGCGCGCGCGGCGGAGTGGCGGGTGCGCGCCGACCGTATTGGCCTCTCGGGCAATTCGAGCGGCGGGCATCTCGCCATGTTGGCGGCGATGCGGCCGGGCGATCCGCGCTATGCGGCGCTGCCGCTACCGTCCGGGCTGGAGCCGCAGGATGCGCGCGTGCGGTGCGTGGCGCTGCTCTGGCCGGTGATCAATCCGCTCTCGCGTTACCGCTATGCGCGCCGCTCGCGCGACAGCGCGAACCCGCCGGCCTGGGTGGGCGACATTCCCGAGCGGCACGACCGCTATTGGAAGAATGAGGCGGCGATGGCCGAAGGCAATCCGATGCTGGCGCTGGAGCGCGGCGAGCGCGTGGAGCTGCTGCCTGCTGTGTGGATTCAGGGCCGTCCCGATCCGACGCACGACTATCGCGACCCCGAAAGCCCCGTTCCGCTGAACGAGCCGGAGCGGTTCGTGGCCAATTACCGCAGGGCCGGCGGCGCGATCGAGCTGGTGGACATCGCCCAGGTGGACCGGGCGGCGGCGTGCATCGCGCCGCTGGTCGCGTTCTTCCGACGGCAACTAGGCTGACCGAAAACCGCTGATTTCGATCAACGCAGGCTCGGTCCAGTCGGCGCATGCCGGTGCGCAAAGCCGCACGGGCAGAACCTAATGAACGGCAGTCGCCGCGATCTGAATCTGATCCTGCTGCTGCTTGCCGCCGCTGGCCTGGCCGCAGGCCTGGCAGCCCGGCTGTTGGGGCGCGCCGATTGGGCCTCTGGGCTCATGCTGGCGGGCACGGTGCCGGTCCTTGTCGCCGTTCTGCTCGACAGCGCGGCCAGCCTCTGGCGGCGTCAGGTTGGCCTCGACCTCATCGCACTTCTGTCGATCGGCGGCGCTCTCGTGCTTGGGCAATATGTCGCGGCCGGCGTCATCGGGGTGATGCTGTCCGGCGGCCGCGCGATGGAGGATTTCGCCGCGAGGCGTGCCCGCCGTGAAATGCCCGCCTTGCTGGCACGGGTGCCGCGAACGGCAAGCCGATACCAGAAGGGAGAGCTGGTCAGCGTTTCGCTGGACCAGGTCGCGCCGGGCGACCGCTTGCTGGTGCGCGCCGGAGAGGCGGTTCCGGTGGATGGAACCGTTCGGGACGGAGCCGCCGTGTTGGACGAGTCCGCCATCACGGGCGAGTCGATTCCTGTCACGCGGGAAGCCGGAACCACAATCCGCAGCGGCGCTGTGAATGCCGGCGCAGCTTTCGACATGCTGGCCTCGGCCCGCGCGTCGGACAGCACCTTTGCTTCAATTGCGCGCTTGGTCGAGGAGGCACAGGCGGGGAAAGCCCCGTCGGCTCGCCTGGCGGACCGGGCTGCCTTCAGGTTCACCGCGCTGGCGCTCGCTCTGGCAGGGGCCGCCTGGGCCTTGAGCGCCGATCCGGTGCGCGGGCTCGCAGTTCCTGTCGTCGCCACCCCGTGTCCACTGATCCTGGGGTTACCCGTCGCGATCGTCTCGGGGTTGTCACGTTGCGCCGCGCGCGGCGTGCTGGTGAAGGGGGGTGGCGCACTGGAGAAGCTGGCGCGGGTGCGGACGCTGTTCCTGGACAAAACAGGGACGCTGACCGCAGGCCGCCCCCGCGTTACCGGGATCGAAGTGGCGCCGGGCGCAACCGCCGACGAGGTTCTTCGGCTGGCGGCGAGTCTCGACCAAGCATCTCAGCACGGCGTCGCCCAGGCGGTGGTCGCAGCGGCACGTCAGCGCGGGCTCGGTTTGGAGTTGCCCTCGAGCGTAGCCGAAGAGGCCGGCGCCGGCGTCACGGGATCGATCGGCGGGCAGCGGATCGCGGTCGGCGGATATGGGTTCGTGGCGGCTCGCGCCGAAGTGCCGGACTGGGGCGAATCGTTCCTGCGCCGAATGGGTTACGAAGGGGCGACGGCGGCCTTCGTCGCCGCCGACGGCAAGATGCTGGGCGCGATCCTTCTCGCCGATGAACTGCGGCCGGATTCACCCCGGGCGCTTCGCCTGCTGCGCCAAGCGGGGATCGCCCGCATGGTGATGCTTACCGGAGACCGCCGGGAAGTTGCCGACGCAATTGGCGCTGCCCTGGGCGTCGACGAGGTGCGGGCGGAGCAGCAGCCCCGCGACAAGCTTGCCGCTATCGCTGAAGCGCGAGAGGCAAATGAAGTTTGCGGCATGGTGGGCGATGGTGTGAACGATGCGCCCGCCCTGGCCGCCGCCGACGTGGGGATCGCGATGGGCGGGGGATCGGGCGCCTCGTCCGAGGCGGCGGACGTCGTGCTGCTGGCCGATCGCCTCGATCGGCTTGCGGAGGCGCTGTCCGTTGCGCGCGGCGTGCGGCGCATCGCCGCCCAGACAGTCGGATTGGGCATGGGGCTTTCGGTCGCGGCCATGACCGTCGCCGCGTTCGGATTCCTGCCGCCTGTGGCGGGCGCGTTGCTTCAGGAGGCGATTGACGTTGCCGCGATCCTGAACGCGCTTCGGGTTTTGCGGATACGGATTCCCGGCCGGCCGCTTCGTCCGATGCCAGCTACGGAGGTGGCCCGTCTGGAGGCCGAGCACGACAGGCTTGCCGGACCGCTCGCGCAGCTTCGCGCCGCTGCCGACCAGCTCGCGGATTTGCCGCCTCGGCAAGCGGCGGCCAGGCTGGCTGATATCGACCTGCTCGTGCGCGAGCAGCTCTTGCGCCACGAGCGGGACGATGACGCACATCTCTATCCGGCGATCGAGAAAGCTTTGGGCGGCGCCGATCCGATCGCGGCCATGCACCGCACCCATGGCGAGGTGCAGCAGCTTGGACGGCTGCTCGCCCGCATGACGGCTGATCTCTCCGACAAGGGGCCGAGCCAGGCCGAGACGAACGATTTCCGCCGCGTGCTCTATGCGTTGGAGGCGATCCTGCGCCTTCATTTCGCGCAGGAAAATGAGCTCTATTACAGTCTCGCTGACACCGAACGGGCCCGAAATGGCGGTAATCGCCGGCAGCGTGCGTCAAACGCCTGACGGGCTCATCCACCGTCCACGGACCCCCACGTAGAATGCCGAGCTGCAGGCGCCGGCTGCAATTTGTGTCGGCGGATCGACATCCGCCCTAGGGCTAAGATCAGGCGGGCGATACATCGCCCGTGATGATGCGCTTCCGCCCTTGGGGGGTGTCGAGCAGCAGCGCGCCGTCCGTATCGAGCCCGGCGTAGCTGCCTTCGAGCGGGGGATGGCGCACGCGGAGCCGCGTGCCGTACTGCGGGCCGCGGGCGAGCCAGCCGGCACGGATCGCGGCGAAGCCTTCAAGTTCCCAGTGCGAAAGCCGCGTATCGAGCGCGTCGAGCAGGGTGTCGCGGGCGGCCTCTTGCGTCGTGGTGGCGCCGTGCGCGGCGAGCGCGGTGGTAGGATAAGGCGCGTTCTCCGGGTAATGCACGAGGTTGAGGCCGATGCCGAGGATCACGGCATCGCCGGCGGTCTCGATCAGGATGCCGGCGATCTTGGCGCCGCCGACCAGCACATCGTTGGGCCATTTGAGCGTGGTGCGCGGGGCGGACGCCGGCAACAGCACATCCACGGCGTCGGCGACCGCGAGCGCGGCGACGAAGGCAAGCTCGGGAAGGTGCGATTGCCGGAGGTTGGGGCGGAGCAGGGCCGAAAGGTAGAGGTTGCCTTCCGGGCTCTCCCACTGCCGCCCGTCCCGCCCGCGTCCGGCGCTTTGCGCGCGGGCGGTGACGACGGTGCGGTGCGGCGCGCCCGCGTAGGCGCGGCGGCGGAGTTCGAGGTTGGTCGAACCGACCGTGCCGAGCGCAATCGTGCGCCAGCCGCCGGGAGGCGCCGTCGCGGCCCGCTCAGGCGGGCTTGCGGATGACGAAGATGGAGGTGCGAAAGTTGGGACCGAGCCAGGGCGCATGGTCGGCGAGCCATTGGTCGATGGCGTCGGTGGCGCGGCTGAGCGGGTTGATCGGTTGCTCGAACAGCGCGGCCGACACCACCGACAGCGGGAAGGAGAGATAGCCGTAAGGACGGAACTCGAAGCCGGGAAAACGCGCGCGCAGCCAGTGGAGGTCGCTGCGGTAGAAGGGCCGCTCGTCCTCGGTGTGAAAGCGCGTGCCGAAGCGCCAGTATGCGCGCGAGACGAGGCCAGAGCCGAGCGGCTCCATGAAGGCCATCAGCCCGCCCGGCTCGAGATTGTCGGCATAGAGGCGGGCGAGCACGGTTTGATAATCGACGTGATGCAGCACGGCGCGGCCGAGCACGAGGCCGAAGCGGCCTTCGATCGGCTGGTGCACGTCGTGGCGGTAGATGGTGACGTGCGGGCCGGCATGAGCTTGCGCGCGGGCGATCAGATCGTCAGAAATGTCGATGCCGACCACCTCGCGCGCGCCGAGGCGGAGAATGCGCCCGCAGTTCCAGCCGGTGCCGCAGCCCACTTCGAGCACGCTGCGGCCTGGGGCGTGGGCGGCGACGATCGCTTCGAAATCGCGCTGCGCGCGGATCCCGTTCGGCCCGTGGTACACGTGATCGAGGATGGTTTGGATGCGGCCGCGGCTGGCGGCGAGTGCACCATCCCCCGCGAACGCTTCGCGCTCGCGTTCGAGCTTGTCCGCCGAGACCGGCACGTCGCCTCCGAGTTGGAAACCGGGGCGGGACTTTAGCAGGAGTCGGAGGTTGGGGCCACGGCGTTGGCGCTGCATAGCCTCACCCGGATCGCCGCTGCGCGGCGATCCGACCTCTCCCGCGGAGCGCAAGAGGTGACCCCGACGCGCAGCGCCGGGTGAGAGGTCAGCTCGCGCGCGGGGCGCGGCGGGTAACGGCCAGGGCGGCGAGGGCGGTGGCGAAGACGAGGAGCGCGCGCGGTTCGGGGACCGCGCCGAACGCTGCCTCGGCGACGATCAGTCCTGCCGCCGTGGTGGGGTGTACCTGATCCCAGAACACGTAGTCATTGGGATCGGCGCAGACGCTGCCGCCGCCGGTATAGGGGCCGACATAGCAGGCATCGGTGCCGTTGGTGAAACCGAAGACGCCCGGATCGGCCACCACCTCGTCGAGCAGCGCATAGACGTCGAGATAGGAAAGACGCAGGCCCGGAGCGCCAACCAGCGGCGCGAGATCGGCGCGGAGCGTGGCGTTGTAGACCTGCGACAGCCGCGTCGCCGCAGCCGCGACGATCGGCCCCTCCGACGTGATGCCCGGCGTCACGCCGAGATTGGGCACGAGCGGCACCAGGAAATGCTTGGCGCCTTTCAGCGCCAGGGCTTGGATTTCCTGCGCCTCCGCCCCGGCGGCTCCTTGCGCGTACTGCACTGCGGTCGGGAAGGTGACCCCGCTCTTCAGGATGGTGAAAATATCGTTGGCGCCGATCCAGACCGAGTAGAGCGCCGTCGGCGGCGCGCTGCCCGGCCCGAGCCCGGCGATGTAGGCGCCGACTTGATCGGCGAGCGTCGGCGGCGGACTGGAGCCGGTGGCGGGATAGCCCGTGGTGGCGCCGCCCCAGGCATAGTCATTGCCGCCGACAAGCGACGGCAAAACTGGCCCGAGGCCGAAGCCGAGGACCGAGAGATACTGCGCCCAGATCGGCCCATTCGAGAATTCGCCGAAATAATAGGGCGGTGAGGCGGGGGTTCCGGTGGCGAGGTAGAGATTGCCGGCATCCGAAAGGCTGTCGCCGAACAGATAGAAGGCCGAATACGCCCTGGCGGTGACGGGCGCGAGCGCAAGGCTTGCCGCCGCGACCACCGACGCAATCAAGTTCCTGACGCGCATTGCGCATCGTCCTTTCCGGTCGATACGCGACCGTACGGTTGCGGTTACAGGAAGTCAATCCTGCATCCGGGATCAAAACAGGTTGAAGCCGATGTGGGCGGAGAACGTCTCGCCCGGAGCGAGCGTGCGAAGTCCGGTGTCCTCGTTCGGACGGTTGATCGCGTTGGTGGCGTGGCTGACCGGCTCGGTGGCGAAGTAGGGCTTGCCCGGTGGAATATAGACGACCAAGCGGCACAGCGCCGCGTCGGCGCTGAGGCGGACGCGGACCGGCGTCGGCGCCAGCACGATTTCGGCGACGCCGTCCCAGGCTTCGAAGAGATTGTCGAGTGCGGCGGAGCCGACCGCGCGGGCGGCACGGTGGTCCCATTCGGGCGGCACCGGCACGAGCGCCGCAGGCATGTGATCGGCGCCGTTTCGCCAGACCCGCGCGGCGGCGAAGCGGAGCGTGGCGGCTTCGGTGCGCGGAAAGAAAGGATGCAAGCCGAGGCCGGCGGGCGCGGGCTCGCTGTGGCGGCTGGTGATCGCCATCTCGAGTTCGAGCCCGTCGGGGCGGAGCGCGTAGCGGTAGTCGGCGTCGAAGGCGAACGGCCAGGAGCGGCGCTGCGCCTCGGTCTGGGGCCGCCAAGCGAGGCTCAGGCGTGCGGCGGCGGCGGAAAGCGCGGTTACGTCCCACACGCTCGTCCAGCCGACGCCGTGGATCGCGTGCGGCTCGTCGCCAAAATTGCGGACGAGCTGATACTCACACCCGGCCCAGGCGAAGCGGGCATCCTTGATGCGGTTCGAGTAGGGCACCAGCGGATAGGCAGCCATGCCGCGCGCCGCGCCGTGTACGAGCGCATCGGAAAGCGGCGGGCGCAGCACGTGATCGCGCCCGAGCGTCCAGCCGACGATCGCGCCGCCGATTTCGGGCGCCAGCACCAGGGATGCTTCCCCCGCACGCAAACTGAGCATCGTGCCTCCTTGCTTTCTCCCGCCGCCCCCCGAAGATCGCGCGCCGGCAGGGAGAGGCAAGTGGACAGCGTCGAGTGCATCGTGGTGGGGGCGGGCGTGGTCGGGCTTGCGGTGGCGCGCGCGCTGGCGCTGGCCGGGCGCGAGGTGATCGTGCTCGAACAGGCCGAGGGTATCGGCACCGAAACATCCTCGCGCAACAGCGAGGTGATCCATGCCGGCATCTATTATCCGGCGGCCAGCTTCATGGCGCGGTTCTGCGTCGCGGGACGGCGCGCGCTCTATGCTTATTGCCGTGAGCGCGGCGTGCCCTTCAACAATTGCGGCAAGCTGATCGTCGCCACCAACGCGGACGAGGATGCGCGTCTCGCCGGAATAAAGGCGCGCGCGGAAGCGAACGGCGTCGAGGGAATGCGGGTGCTGAGCCGTGCCGAAGCGCTGGCGCTGGAACCCGCCTTGCATTGCACGAGCGCGCTTTTTTCACCTGTAACCGGCGTGGTGGACAGCCACGCCTTCATGCTGGCCTTGCAAGGCGACGCGGAGAACGCGGGGGCGGCGGTGGTGTTCTTCAGCCCGGTGACCGGCGCGCGGGTGCGGGAAGGCGGACTCGAGGTGGATGTCGGCGGCACTGACCCGACGACGCTGCGCTGCGCGCTGCTGGTGAACTCGGCCGGGTTGCACGCGCCGGCGCTCGCCGCCCGGATCGAGGGGATGCCGCAGGAGCGCGTGCCGCCCGCGTATTATGCCAAGGGAAACTATTTCACCCTGGCCGGGCGCTCGCCGTTTTCGCGGCTGATCTACCCGGTGCCGGTGCCGGGTGGGCTGGGGACGCACCTGACGATCGACTTGGGCGGGCAGGCGCGGTTCGGCCCCGATGTCGAATGGATCGATAAGATCGACTACACGGTCGATCCCGCCCGGGCGGAAAAGTTCTACGCGGCCGTGCGGCGCTACTGGCCCGATCTCAAGGACGGGGCGCTGATGCCGGGCTATGCCGGCATCCGCCCGAAGATCGTGCCGCCCGCGGTTGCCAGCCAGGACTTCGTCATCCAGGGCCCGCAGACGCACGGCGTGCCCGGGCTCATCAACCTGTTCGGGATCGAGAGCCCGGGCCTGACCGCTTCGCTGGCGATCGCCGATTTCGTGGTCGAGGTCAGCCGGACCGGGTAGCGTGGCGCCGCGCTGCCTTCGGAGATCGCCGGGCGCGGCGGGCCTGATTGTGTACCGGGTTTGGGCGAAATGGCGGGGATTTTGTACCGGGTCACGGCGCCGCGCGGCGATTTCCGTACCGGGTTCGGGGCTATTTCGCCCCGATGTGTACCGGCTGCGCGGCGGGGACGCGCCGGGTTGTACCGGCTCGCAGCGTTAGCCCGCGGCGGCGACGGCGTGCCCGGCGGTGAGGCGCCAGATGCGGTCGAGCCGCTCCACCCCGGTCAGCCGGTGCGCGATCAGCAGCACCGTCCGCCCCGCCGCCGCCTCGTTGAGCGTGGCGAGGAAGGCCCGCTCGGTCTCGGCGTCGAGCCCGGCGGTCGGCTCATCCAGGATCAGGAGGGGTGCCGGGGAGAGGAGGGTGCGGGCAAGCGCAAGCCGGCGGCCCTGGCCGCCCGAGAAGCGCGTGCCGCCCTCGCCGACCCAGGTATCGAGCCCGTCGGGGAGCGTGCGGACGGTGTCGGCGATCTGGGCGGCATCGAGCGCCGCCCAGAGGGCGGCCTCGTCGGCCTCGGGCCGGGCGAGCAAGAGGTTGGCGCGGATCGTATCGTCGAACAGGTGCGTCGCTTGGCTCAGCCAACCGATCCGGGCGCGAAGTTCGGCCGAAGCCATCAGGGCGACGTCCGTCCCGCCCAGCCGCACCCGCCCGGCCTCTGGCGCGACCAGCCGGAGCGCCAGCGCGGCCAGCGTGGACTTACCGGACCCGGAGGGACCGAGCAGGGCGACGCGGGCGCCTTCCGGCACGTCGAGCGTGAGTCCGTCGAAGACGGGGGGATGATCGGGTTGCCAGCGGAAGCGCACGCCGTCGAAGCGCAGCGCGGCGGCGCGCGGGACCGGGATCGGGTGCGCGGGCTCGGGCACGGCGGGAGGCGTTTCGGCGCACTCCCACACCCGCCGCGCGGCGGCGGCGGCGCGGCCGGCCAGCGCCCCGGCGCGCGGGAGGCCACCCACCGCTTCGAACGCGGCGACTGTGAGGAAGGCGGCGGCGACCGCGCCGGCCGGTGCGGCGCCGGCGGACAGCAGCACCGCCAGCACCGCGGCCTGGGCGCACAGGAGCGCCCCGGCATTGGCCCAGGCGGTGCGGCCGGCCAGCTCGCGCTGGGCGGCGAGCAGCGCCGCCTCGCGCGCCTGCACGAAGGCGAGCATCCGCCCTTCGGCCCCGAACGCCCGCACCTCGCGCAGCCCTGTCAACGTGTCGAGGGCGGCGACGCGCAGCCCGCTCTCGGTCGCGGCGAGCCGGTCGCCCGCCGCCATCGCCGCCCGCGCCGCGCCCCAGGGCAAGGCGAAGGACGCGAGCGCGAGGCAGAGGCAAACGACGGCGCCGAGCCAGGGGGCGCGCCCGCCGATCAGCACCGCGAGCGCGGGCAGGAGCAGCAGGGCGGCGGCAAGGGGCACGAGGATGCGGAGATAAAGCCCGTCCAGCGCCTCCACGTCGCCCACGAGCCGCGCCAGCACGTCACCCGCCTGTCGGAAGCCGAGGCCCCCGGCCGCGCCGCGCGCGAGGCCCTGGAAGAACCAGACCCGGAGATCGGCGAGGGCGCGGAAGGTGGCTTCGTGGGTCAGGAGCCGTTCCAGGTAGCGCCCGACCACGCGGGCGACGCCGAGCCAGCGCAGCGCCAGCGGCGCGAGCAGCGCGCCGCCTACCAGCAGAGACGTGCCGAGCACGGCGCCGGCAACCGCCGATAGCGCCACCCCGGCGGCGACCGCGGCGAGCGAAGCCACAAGGCCGAGCAGCAGCCAGAATGCCCGGCCGCGCCAGAGCCAGAGGATGCGGCCGAGCGGCTTCATGCCGTGCGGAGCTCCGGGGCGGCGGCGCGGCCGGCGCGGAGGTCGATCCGGCGGCCGGCGAATTCGTGCGCGGCGGCCGAATGGCTGGCGAGGATCACGGTGCGGCCGAGCGCGAGCTTCCGCAGGCTGTCCAGCACGTCGGCCTCGGTGGCGGGGTCGAGATGGGCGGTCGGCTCGTCCAGCAGCAAGAGTGGCGCGTTCTTGAGGAACGCGCGGGCGATGGCGATGCGCTGCGCCTGCCCGCCCGAGAGCCCGTAGCCGCCCTCGCCGATCCTTGTCTCAAGCCCCTCGGGCAGCGTGGCGGCGAAGTCCGTGACGTGGGCGGCGGCGGCGGCGTCCTCCACCTCCTCGTCGGTCGCCTCGGGGCGGGCGAAGCGGATGTTCTCCGCGATCGAGGCGGCGAACAGCACCGGGCGTTGGCCGACCCAGGCGGTGAGGCGGGCGAGCGCCTGCGGCACGAGGTCGGCGATGTCGGCCCCGTTGATGGTGACGCGTCCGGAATCGGGACGGACGAAGCCGAGCAGGATCTCGATCACGGTGGATTTGCCCGCGCCCGAGGGGCCCGCCAGCACGAGCGTTTCCCCGGCGGCGACGCGGAAGCTCAGGCCGTCCAGCGCCGGACCGCGCGCTTTGTCCCAGAAGAGGCGGACATTCTCGAAGGCGACGCTCACGCCCTGGGCGGCGACGGTGCGGACCTCCCGCGGCAGCGGCGGGACGGGCGCCGGGGCGGGCGGGAGTGCCAGCAGCTCCGCCGCCGCGCCCTGCGCGTTGAAACGGTCCTGATAGGCGACGGCGAAGGCGCGGAGGGGGGCGAAGAACTCCGGCACCAGCAGGAGCACGAAGATGGCCGCGGCGGGGTCCAGGCGGTGCGCGGCGAGCGCCAGGCCGTAGCGGACTGCGAGCGCGATCAGCGCCGCTGCGGCGGCGAGGTCGAGCATGGTGGAGGAAAGGAAGGCGACGCGTAGCACGCGCATGGTGCGCCGGCGCAGCTCGGCGGCGGCGGCGGCGAGGGAGCGGGCCTCGTCCTCGGCGCGGCCGTAGATGACGATCGTGGCGATGCCGCGCACACGGTCGAGAAAGCGCGCCTGGAGGCGGGCGAGGGCGAGGAACTGGCGGCGCGAGGCGGCGGCGGCGCCGATCCCGGCGAGCGCCATGCCGAGGGGCACGAACAGGCCGCAGATGGCGAGCACGAGGGCGGCGACGGGGTCGGCCCAGAGCGCGGCCAGCAGCACCAGCACGGGGCCGGCGAGGGCGAGGCTGGCGGCGGGCATCCAGCGGGCGAAGAGGCCGTCCAGCGCCTCCACCCGATCCACCACGGTTGCCGCCAGCTCGCCGCTGTGGCGGCTGCGGAGGAGCGCAGGGCCGGCGGCAAGCAGGTTGCCCAGGATTTCGCTTCGCAGGCGGCGGCGGTTGACGGCGCCCGCTTCGAAGGCGGCGCGCTCCGCAAGAAGGCCGGCCGCGCCGCGGGCGAGCGCGAGCAGGCCGAAGCCGATCCCGGGGGCGAGCGCGACGCGGTGAGAAACAAGCCCAGTGGCGAGCAGCCGGCCGGCGCACCAGGCCTGGCCGATCGCCAAGGCGATACCGAGCAGGCCAAGCGCGATGGCGGGGCGGGCGGTCCGGGCGGCGATCCGGTTCTGCGCGCCGAGCCATGCGCGCGCGCTGGCCTGCTCGCGTTCGCCCCGGGCCATGCGGCGCGGCCTCAGCCGGCTTGTCCGGAGGGGCGCTCCGGCGGGTCGATGGGCGGGGACGGGGGGAGCTGCGGAACCAGGTTCGGCATCGCGCGGCTGCTCTACTCCGCCGCGCGGCGGAGGTCACGGGCGGGCGGGTTAAAGCTGCGCCACCAGCTGGTGTTGCTCGCCCTCACCCGGTGCGGCTTGCGCCACCCCAACCTCTCCCGCGCAGCGGGAGAGGTGTATGTCCGCCTCTCCCGCTTGCGGGGGAGGCCGGCGCCCGGGAGCGCGCCGGGTGAGCGCGGGGATCGGCGCCAGCGGCTTGAGGCCGAGCGCCTTCAGGAGCACGCGGGCGAAGCGGCGTTGGTCGAAATGGCGGCGGGCGTATGCAATCTGCGCCGCAGAGCGGGCGGCCCAGAGCGCATCGTCCTCAAGCAGCGCGCAGATTCGGTCGGCGAACGCATCGGCATCGTCGGTGACAAAGGCGATGTCCGCCAGTCCCTTGAGGCCCTGCGCGCCGACCGGGGTCGTGACGAGGGGCGTGCCCTCGCGTAGCGCCTCCACGACCTTCAGCTTCACGCCGGCGCCGAAGCGCAGCGGCGCGATCGAGACGCGGGCGCGGGCGTGCAGCGCGTGCAGCTCCCCGGCCGGCACGTCTGGCAGCACGGCGACCAACTCGCCGGCCAGCGCCAGGATCGACTGCGGCATTTCCGATCCCGCGATCACCAGCCGCGCCGCCGGCACACGGGCCGTGACCTTGGTCAGCACCGTATCGACGAACCAGCGCATCGCGTCCTGGTTGGGCTGGTGCGCGAAGCCGCCTACGAACAGCAGGTCGGCGGACGGCGGCGGCTCGCGGGCCGCGGCGAAGCTCGGGAAGCAATAGGGCACCATGACCGCGATGCGGGCGCCGGGTTCGAGCGCGCGGGCGATGGCGGCCTCCTCCTGCGAGAGATAGAGGCTCACATCGACGCTGCGCCAAATCCACCGTTCCAGCCCTTCGATGCGGGCCGCCTCGGCGGCGAGTGCGGCGTTGCCGGCGATTGCGGCCTGCATTCCGAGGCGCCGCCCGTGCAGATCCTGGCCGCAAAAGGCAACGCGGGCGCCGCTGTGCCGGTGCAGCGGACCCAGATAGGCGGCGGCGATGTGCGGGCGGTTGAGCAGCACGAGGTCGAACGCCTCCCCCGCCTGCCGAAGCCACGCTTCGAAGCAAGCCGGATCGCCCGCGTTCACTTCCACCCCCCGCTGTTCCAACGCGTGCACGTAATCGGGGTCGCGCACCGCTTCCGCCCAGAACTTGACGCCGAACCCGGCCTGTTGGAGCGCGGCGATCGTCGCGGCGACGTTCTGCGAGCCGGCATCGCGGTCGGGCTCCGGCGGGCGATGATCGACCACCAGCACGAGCTGCCGCGCCGCCCGATCGCGGGCCCACACCGGGCTGCTTCCGGGCGGCAGGTGCGCCGCCTCCAGCACCTCGGCCCAGCGTTCGGCGAACTTGGCGCGGTTGGTTTCCTGGTGCGCCTTCACGCCGCGCGTCCGGTCGGTGCCATGCGAGGCGCCCTCGATGTGCACCACCTCCGCCAGCGGCTGGTAGAGCACGAGGAAGCCCTTCGCCCGCAGGCGGAAGCAAAGATCGGTGTCCTCGTAATAGGCCGGGGCGAAATGGGGATCGAAGCCGCCGAGCCCGGCGAACAGCTCGCGCCGGACCATCAGCGCGGCGGCCGAGCAATAATCGGCTTCGCGCAGATAGTTGTAGGCGGGCTTGGCGGGGTCGTCGTAGCGGCCAACATTGCAGCCGCTGCCGTCGCGCCAGATCACGCCACCGGCTTCCTGCAACCGTCCGTCGGGATATATAAGCTTCGCCCCGGCGGCGCCGGCCTCGGGCCGGACGCGCAGCGTATCCGCCAGCGCGTCGATGGCGCCCGGGCGGACGAACGCATCGTTGTTGAGGAAGAGCAGAAGCTCTCCGCGTGCCAGCGCCGCCCCGTAATTGGCGGCGCCGATGAAGCCCATCCGCCGCTCGGTGCTGACGAGTCTGAGCCCGCGCACCCGGCGCAGCCGGGCGAGCCCAGGATCGGCCGAGCAATCGTCGACTACGATCACCTCGAGCGAGGCGGCCGGCGGGGCGGCGGCGATGGCGGCGAGGCAGCGCAGCGTGAGCTTCACCTGCCCGAAGCTCGGGATCACCACCGAGACGGTCGGGCGGGCGCTGCGGGCAAGGAACATCCGGCCGCGCCGCCGCGGCAAGCCCCCACCGCGCAGCCGGCGGGCGCGCAGCCAGTAGCCGAATTCGCCCGGCAGGCGCAGCGTGAGCGCCCACAGAAGCAGGCGCAGAAAGCGGCTGCGCGCAAGCGCGTTCCGCGCGCGGTGGACATGAGGCATCGCGTGTTCCACCGCGCGGCTGCGCGCCTTTGCTAGCGCGATCAGCGATCGTTCGATGGAGCCAGGCTCCGCCACCCATGCGCGTTGCACGCCCTGCACGTCAGTCCCCGTCCTGTGAGACGGCGGCGAAGGCTAGGGAGCAATCGTCGAGAAAACGTTACCGCGAGCGGGACGAAACGTAGGCGGATCGCTCCCGCTCACGCACTGTTTCCCGGCCAGAGGGTTTCTCCCGATTTCTGCCGCAATCTTTCCAAGAAGGCGCCGTGAGCGACCCCGAACCTGGCCTCGTTCGCTGGCTTCCTCCCCCAGCTGCAGCGCGCCGCCAGTATCGCGACATGGGGCGCTGCCACCTGAAGCCCCGCGCTCCGGCGCGGGGCTTTTCTTTTCCCATGTCGCGCCGCAACCCCTTGTTGCGCGCGGATTTCCGCACGAACATGGCGCCATGACCTGGTCCATCCTGGCGCGCGATGCCGAAACCGGCGCGCTCGGCGCCGCCGTCGCCTCGCGCTTCTTCGCCGTTGGCGGCATCTGCCTCGCGGTCGAGGGGCGGGTGGCGGCACTTTCCACCCAGGCGCTGGTCAACCCGCTCTACGCCATTGAGGCGATGCCCCGGCTGCGCGCGGGCGAGGCGCCCGAAGCGGTGCTGGCGGCACTCACCGGTCCCGATCCGGGCGCCTCGCAGCGCCAGTTCCACATCCTCGACGCCACTGGGCGGATCGCCCAGCACACCGGCGCGGATTGCATCGCCTGGGCGGGGCATGTGCGCGGCGCCGATGTCTCGGTGGCGGGCAACATGCTGGCGGGGCCGGAGGTGGTGCGGCGCACGATGGAGGGGTTCCTGACCGCCTCTGGCCCGCTTGCCGAGCGGCTGCTGGCGGCGATGGAGGCGGGCGAGGCGGCCGGTGGGGACAAACGCGGCAAGCAGTCCGCAGCGCTGCGCGTCTGCACCGCAGACCCCTATCCCGATCTCGACATCCGGGCCGATGACCACCCCGACCCGCTGGCGGAGCTGCGGCGGCTCTATCGGGTGAGTCTGGAGCGGTTCGCCGTGTTTCGCCGCTTCCTGCCGGGCGCCGAGGCGCCCTATGGCGTGTTCGACCGTGCGGTGATCGACGCCGCGATCGCGCGCGAGGCGCGCCCGCCCGGGACTTGAGCCGAACAAGATAACGGAAAAAACAACAGGCAGGGAGACTTCATCGATGCGACGCACCGCCCTCGGACTTGCCTCCGTGCTGGCCGCCTGCACCGCGCTTGCCGCCGCGGCGCCCGCGCAAACGCTCAGGATCGGGTTACAGGAGGATCCCGACCTGCTCGATCCGACGCTGGGCTCCTCCTATGTGGGGCGAGTGGTGTTCGCGGCACTTTGCGACAAGCTGTTCGACATCACGCCCAAGCTCGAGATCGTGCCGCAGCTCGCCACCGGCTACGAATACAAGGACCCGACGCATCTCGTGATCCATCTCCGCCCGGGGGTGAAGTTCCAGGACGGCGAGCCGGTGGACGCCGAGGCGGTGAAAGTGACCTTGCTGCGCGACCTCAACGCCAAGGGCTCGATGCGGCGGAGCGAGGTGAGCTCGATCGACAGCATCGACGTGATCGACCCGACCACCGTGCAGCTCAACCTCAAGCACCCGGACGCGCCGCTGATCGCCCAGCTAGCCGACCGCTCGGGGATGGTGCTGCCGCCCAAGGTGCTCGCGCAGGAGGGCGACAAGTTTGGGCTGCATCCGGTCTGCTCGGGTCCGTTCCAGTTCGTCGAGCGGGTGCCGCAGGACCGGATCGTACTGGAGCGGTTCCCCGGCTACTGGAACGCCCAGGCGATCCATTTCGACCGCGTGATCTACCTGCCGAACCCGAACCCGGCGGTGCGGTTGGCGAACCTCGAGGCGGGCGCGCTGGACATGGTGCAGGGCATCGTGCCGACCGATATGGGCACGGTGCAGAAGGATCCGAAGCTGAAGCTCGTGGTGAGCGACAGCCTGTTCTACAACGGGATCACGTTCAACATCGCCAACGGGCCAGCGGCCGATACGCCGGTGGGGAAAAGCGCGCTCGTGCGGCAGGCCTTCGAGCTCGGCATCGATCGCAAGGCGGCGATCCAGGTGGTGTACAATGGCATGTTCACCCCGGTGGCGCAGGCCAACTCGCCGAGCTCGCCCTACTACATCCCCTCAATCGAGCCGCCCCCACGCGACCCGGCGAAAGCGCTGGCGCTACTCAAGCAGGCAGGTGTCACGCCGCCCGTGCATGTCACGCTCACCACCACCAACAGCGCCGACCAGGAGCAACTGGGCGAGGTGATCCAGGCGATGGAGCGCGATGCCGGGTTCGACGTGAAGCTGCAGCCGATGGAGTTCGCCTCGTCCCTGCAGGCGGGCTATGGGGGGCGGTTCGAGGCCTATCAGATCGGCTGGTCGGGGCGCATCGATCCGGACGGGAACATGTACCAGTTCCTGCACAGCGGCGGGACGTTCAACTACGGGCATTACGCGAACCCGGAGGTGGACCGGCTGCTCGATGACGCACGGGAGCATTCGGAATTAGCGGTCCGCAAGGCCGATTACGCCAAGGTGTGGGAGATCGAGCGCCAGGACATGCCGCTGATCTACCTTTACATCCAGAAGAACATTTTCGGGCTGAAGAAGAATCTCGAGGGATTCGTGGCGGTGCCGGACGGCATCATCCGGCTGCAGGGGATGCAGTTCGCGCCTTGATCGGGATCGTCTTTCGCGACGGGCGGCTGCTCGCGGGGCCGCGCGTCTATCGTGCCGCCCTCGGGCGCGGCTCGGTGCGGGCGGACAAGCGGGAGGGCGACGGGGCGACGCCGGCCGGGATGCTGCCGCTCAGGCGCGTGCTCTATCGTGCCGATCGCGTGCGCCCGCCCGCCTGCGCGGTGCCGATCGAGCCGATCGCGCCGGATGACGGCTGGTGCGACGATCCCGCGCTGCCGGAATACAACCGGATGGTCCGGCTGCCGTTCGCGGGGAGCCACGAGGCGCTATGGCGCGCGGATGGCGTTTACGACGTCATCGCGGTCTTGGGCTGGAACGACGCGCCGGTGCGGCCGGGCCGGGGTTCGGCGATCTTCTTGCACGTCGCGCGGCCCGACTACGCGCCGACCGACGGCTGCGTGGCGCTGGCTATGCCCGATCTGCTCGCCGTGCTGGCGGCAGGGCTGGAGGGGCTGGAGGTGCGGGGTTAAGTCGCGGGTGTCATCGCTCGGTTTGTGTCACGGCGCGAACGGCACACCTAGCGCGGCCGGTCGAGCCGCGGTTCGGTGCGTTCGGGGCGGGGCGGCGGCTCGGGCTCGGCGCGGCGGCGGCGCGGCGGCAGGTCTTCCAGCTCGTGCGCGGCGGGCGGGATTGGCGGGCGGTTGGCGGTCGGGCCTCGCTGCGGGGGCGGGCGCGCCGGAGGCGGGGTGTAAAGCTCGTCAAAGTCGATCGGCTGCACCGGGTCGGGCAGCCGCAAGGTCAGGGTGCGGATTTCCGCCTGGATCTCGTCGAGCCGCGCCTCCAGCCCGTCGAGCCGCGACTTCACGCCGATGACGCTGAACGGCACCAGCAGGAACGCCAGCACCCAAAGCAGCGTGATCACCAGCACGATGGTCGGCACCCACCAGGGCAGCCAGTCCGGCAGGGCGACGGGGAAGTTCATGGCGGCTTTCTAGCGGCTGCGCCGGTTGCGAGCCAGACGCTTGTCGGCGCGGGTGGATTTGCTTTCCACCCCGTGCGAAGCCTGCCGCCCCGCATTGGAAGTGAGTCGGAAGGCGATGCTGCTGCTGATCCCAGGCCCGGTAATGACGCGCCCAGAGGTGAAGGACGCGATGGCGGTCGATCTCGCGCCCTGGGATCCGGAGTTCCGCGAATTCGCCGCTCGGCTGCGTAAACGCATCCTGCTTCTCGCGGGTGGTGTCGAGGGGGCGCACAGCGCGCTTCCGTTGCAGGGATGCGGGCATTTCGTGACCGAGGCGGCGCTCAGGACGTTCCTGCCGCCGGGCGGGCGCATCCTGGTGCCGATGACCGGCGCCTATGCCGAGCGGATGGTGCGACTGGCGCGCGAGGCGGGGCGGGTGCCGGTGCCGCTGCCGATCGACCAGGAACGTCCGATCGACCCCGCTCAGGTGGCTGCCGCGCTGGAAGCGGACGCGCGCATCACCCATGCCGGCATCGTCTATAGCGAGACGGGCAGCGGGGTGGTGTGTGACGCCCCGGCGGTCGGGCGCGCGGTGCGCCAGGCCGGGCGGCGGATGATCCTCGACGCGGTCTCGGCCTTCGGCGCGCTGCCCTGGAGCATGGAAGAGCAGCCGGAGACGGATGCCGTCGTGTTCACCGCCAACAAGTGCCTGGAGGGGATGCCCGGGCTTGCCTTCGCGATTGCCCCCGTCGAACGGCTGGAGGCGTGCGCGGGCAATGCCGGGAGCTGGTCGCTCGACCTTGCCGACATCCACGCCAACAGCCTGCGCTGGGGCCCGGGCTCCTCGCGTTTCACACCCCCGGCGCAGGTGATGAACGCACTCGGCACGGCGCTCGATCTGCTGGAGCAAGAGGGAGGACCGGCGGCGCGGCTCGCCCGCTACCGCGACAACATGCGGGTGCTCTACGAGGGCGTGCTCGGCCTTGGGCTGACCCCCTATCTAGCGCGCGAGGCCCAGGGGCCGGTGATCGTCAACGTGCGTGCCCCCGCGGTGACCGGCTGGGATCTGCAGGCATTCGTGCGGGCGCTGAAGCGCCGCGACGTGCTGATCAGCAATTTCTACAACACGCCGGAGCCGAGCTTCCGGGTGGGCTGCATCGGGGCGATCACGCCGCAGGACATGGCGTTCGCGGTGGAAGCGATCGGGGCGGCGCTGGCGGAGCTCGGGGCGGGTTGACGTCGGTTGGAGATCAGAACGCGTCCCCCTCAATCGCGTCCCGCAGCCTGTGAAGTGGCAGCGAAGGCTCCCGCTTAGAACGATGACGTTGGGTAGTCGGCAATAGCATCAGTTCGACGGGATGGTTGTGCAGCCGCAGCGTCCGTGTCTGCTGTACAGCCAGAGCCCTGTGTTGTGCAGGCAAGCGTCTTCGAGCAGGGACGCTTCCAGGTGCTCAGCGCCGGGCGCGGTACTTGACGCCGCCGCTGCGGCCTCTGGTATCTCCCCAGTGCCCAGGGAGTGAGGCGCAGATTCCATGGTACTCGTATCCCCCGAGTTGAAGGCGCGACTGCGCGAAAAGGGTGTATCAACGCTGCACGCTGGCCCGTTCGGACTGCCGGACGACAGCATCTTCGAGCCGCCGTGCAGCCTCAAGTGGATGGGAGCGCATCATTCCCTGCGCCTCGGTGCGTTTTCTTACGCCGTCAGCGGGTATTACTTCGCCGCCTCGATCGGCCGCTATACGTCGATCGGAGAAAGCGTGCAGGTCGGCCGTGGAAGCCATCCCGTGTCTTGGGCCTCGACCTCCCCGTTGTTCTATCAGCCGCACACGACTGTGCTCGACGTCCCCGTCCCGGACGCAGCGGAGTACCGCTTCGCGGCGCCGAACTTGGGTATCAAGCCCACCATAATCGGCAATGATGTATACATCGGTCACGGCGCGTTCTTGATGCAGGGCGTTACGGTGGGCGATGGTACCGTGGTAGGCGCCTGTTCGGTGGTGACAAAGGATGTGCCCCCGTACGCGGTGGTTGCTGGCTCGCCGGCAACCGTGCGCCGTATGCGGTTTCCAGAGCCCATCATCGAGCGAATGTCGAAAATCCGATGGTGGCAGTACGCATTCTGGGACTTGTCCGACATCCCCTTCGCCGAGCCAACCGCCTTTCTTGATTTTGTCGAGCTGCGCCAGCAGCAAGGGCTGGAGCCGTACAAGCCGCAGCTCGTTAGCATCAAGGAGCTGCTGCGGGGCGAGACCGCTGGCAACAAGCCGCAGTCGCCGGCTCGTCCAGTGAGCCCCGCGCCGCAGGCAGACGCAGATATTGTCGAAGCGGTGCTGCCGATAAGCAACAAGGAAACCGTCCGCCAACATGCTGACCGCGCTGTGATGTGCCTGGAGAGTCTCAACTTCTTTTGGCGGGATCGCGCTCATCCTCTTGTCGTGCACGTTGTGACGCCGGATCAGGAACAGGACTCGATCCGGAGCGTCCTTCGCCCGGTCGCCGAAGCGTCGCGGAATCTCCGGTTCGCATTCCGTACCGACAGCAGCATCTCGCCGCATCTCTCATCGTTTCCGAGGCAGGGTACCGGCAAGCAGATGATTATCAAGCTGGCTGCGTACCGATTCGTGAGATCGCGGTTCTTTCTAACATTGGACACCGATGTTGTGGCCTGCAAGCCCTTTGACTCGGGCGATCTAGTGAGCGGCGGCCGCGCCCTGATGGATCGGATCGTGCCGTCGACCTCGAACTGGTGGCAGCAATCGGCGATGATCCTGGGTGTCGAGGCGAGGCTCGGAAAGCCCCGCATGTTCGTCACTCCGCAGTTGCTCAGCATCGATATCTGCGAACAACTGGCCGCGTTTCTGACTTCACGATTCTCCGGAGGCGACTACAGTCGCCAGTTCGACTCCTGGGATCCGACCGCAACTCTCTCGGGGGAAAAGCCGGGATATTTCCTGGTGTTGCAGAGCATAACTGCGGCACAGCTTGCGTTCGACCGCCTGCGGTCGCGCTGGCTCGACTTCGTGCGGGCCAGATATCCGGGCTATCCGCTTACCACTCAGGCCGACGAAGCGTCGCCTTGATGCTGCGATTTTGGGCATTGACGGCCGGCTGTCTTGCGGTGGTCGTGCTTGGGGGGCGACCGGAGAGGATTTTGGCGACGTCGCTTGCGACTGATCTGGTTCAGCCGCTGGACCAAGCAAGCCCGCGCCTGCGCTTTCACCTGGGGGAGGTGGCGAATAATCAGCCGCTGATTTCGTCGACGCTGCCGGATATCCCCGGCTCGCCTTCGCCGTACTATATCGCCCAGTGGCAGCAGTCGCATTATATCCGGCCGGATATTCTCCTGCGCGATGACCTTGCGACCTTTGATCCGAAATTGGGTGTCGCGCGGTACGGTTTCGAAGCCTCGGATGGCCACGCGCATGTCTGGCTCTACCAGTCCGGCCAAACATGGGTTTATGATTTATACGAGGCAGGCGGCACATTGCGGGCCGGAGGCGGCTCCAACGTGTTCCTGTCCACCGATCATTTCGCGTCTGGCGCGACATTGGATAAGGCGGTGGTGGTTGACTTCAATGCGAAGCTATCGAAGGCGGCTGTGGATGCGCCTCGCGAAGCGCAAATGTCGGGTGCGGTCCTCGCCCATGCCTTCGCCGGCTTCGGCCTTCTGTTCACCGGCAATGCCAAGGACATTCCGCAATTCGTATTCCTGCAGATACCCATTACGGCCAGCCGCCCGTTCACGCGGGCCGCGCGGGCGGCCTGCGTCGGCGAGGGAGCCCTGCTCTACGCTCCACCGCTATCTCATGGCGAGCGCACGCTGCCCTTTGCGCCGGACCTTGGTGCACTTCAACACTTCCACTACCGACTCAACGACTATCTTTCTGGGTTGCTTTCGGTCCAGCGGTGCGGCAGCGAGGGCTGGCCCGCGGCAGCCCACGACCCAGCTAATTGGCGAGTCACCGGATTTTACATCGGTCTGGAGACCGAAACCTCGGATGAGCGGCCAACCTCCAAGTTGGCGGGCCCACAAGGATACGCTGAGGAAGGCATGCAGATTGCCAATCTCCGGATCACTCGCGACTGACCGCCGAGCGCCGTAAAGGAGGGGCGAGGTATCGATGTCAGACGGGCTGCGTGCAGCATTCGAAGCTATCTACGCGGAGAATCGATGGGTTTATGGGTCCGGAGTCGGGTCGCTGCCAGTCAATACGACCAGGTACCGCGCATTCCTGGAAAGTTTCTTGGCGATGAATGCGATCCGGACCGTTACTGATTTCGGTTGCGGAGACTGGCAGTCGTCGCGCCTGATCGACTGGTCCAATATCGAATATGTCGGCTTTGACGTGGTCTCACACCTATCGATCGCAATGCGTCTGCCTTCGGCGGTCAGGGCGTGGAATTCCGGCTGTTCAGAGACATCTCCGAGTTGCCTGGAGGTGATCTCTTCATTGCCAAGGAGGTGCTTCAGCACCTCCCGAATCAACTAGTGACCGAATATCTAGCGGCAGCGCGGTCACGACACAAGTACTTGCTACTGACCAACGCCATCGCGCCAAAGAGCCATTGCAACGCTGACATCCCGGCCGGTGGCGGGCGCCCTTTGCGACTCGAAGAACCGCCTTTTTGCTGCCCGGGCGCCTATGTGCTGGAGTACTTCTTTTGGTCCGGTACCTATTATCACAATGGAACCTTTTTAATGTGCGGGAGCCCCGGAAGCTAACTGGCTCATCGCGGGATCAGCCTTGCCAGATGGTGAGCAAACTGTAGAGTCTCGGCAGACTCCGGTGGCCCGTAAGGGCTGAAACGGGAACGCGACGGCGAGGGGACATCCCTTCCGGGCGCGGCTGCCCCCGCAACTGTGGCGGCGAGCCTGGTTCCAAAGCGCCATTGCCCCAGGCGGGGCGAGAAGGCGGGACCCGGCGAAGACCCGCGAGCCAGGAGACCGGCCGGAGTCGAGACTGTTGCGTGCCGCGGGCGGGGTGCACCGGGGCAGCGGGTGCGCCGGGCCTACGCCCGGACGACGCCCGATGCGGCCGTCGTCCCCCCCAACGGACGGGAGCCGCGAGCAGCCGCGCGCGGCTCCCTGGCAGCAGAGGACCGCAATGCATATCCGACTTTCCCGCACGCTTCGCCTCGGCCCCGCGCTGGCCGCGCTCGCGGCCGCCCCGGCGCTCGCGCAGGAGGTGCCGCCGCAAGCGGGCGCCACCGCGCCGGAGACGGTCGTTACCGCGACGCGCATCCCCACACCGCAGCAGGACCTTCCCGCCAGCGTCACGGTGATCACCCGCGCGCAGATCGAGCTGAACGACGACGTTTCGATCGTACAGGCGTTACAGGCGGTGCCCGGCTTGCGCGTGGTGCAGTCAGGCGGTCTCGGCGGCAATGCGAGCGTGTTCATCCGCGGGGCGAACTCCAATCAGGCGCTGGTGCTGCTCGACGGGTTTCCGCTCAACGACGCCTCGGACGCCGGGGGCGCCTATAATTTCGGGCTCGACGTGCTGGGCGACGTGGAGCGGATTGAGATCGTGCGCGGGCCGATGGCTTCGGTCTATGGCTCGGGCGCGATCGGCGGCGTGGTCAACATCATCACCCGCCGCGGCGCCGAGCCGGGCGTGCACGCCTTCTTCGATCAGTCGGCGGGGTATCCGGCGCAGGGCAACAGCATCAACGTCGTCTCCGGCGTCACCGGCACGTTCGACTACGCCGCGACGGTTCAGCTTCTGGATCAACGGGGCTTTGATTCGACCCCGCAGCGGGAGAGCATTTATACGGGTGTGCCGCAGGGGTTCAGCACCGAGCTCGGGAACCTCAATCTCGGCTACACGCCGCTACCGGGCACGCGGTTGTCGCTGCTGATCCGCGCCCAGCACAGCGTGTTCGGCTTCAACGCGTTGGGCACCCCGACCTTCGACGATTCCAACTCCACGGGCTACGTGACGTCGGTCCTGGAGCGGCTCGGGGCCACCTCCAAGCTAGCAGGCGGCGCGGTGGAAACCAGCCTGTTCATGGGCTGGTTGCAAGGGCAGCGGCAATACACCGAGTCGCTCAATCCGAACGATCCCAACATGGCGAGCAACGATTCGTGCTACCGCAGCGGGCGCAGCGACCTGCAATGGAACAACGTCGTCCATCTGAACCAGGCGCTCGGCGGCTCGCCCTTCTCAGTGCTTGATCTTACCTTCGGCTATGAGCGAACCGCCGACAACGCCTATGTCAATGTGGTATCGTCGTCCGACGGATTTCCGTACGCGCAATCGACCAGCGCCGCGGAGACGGACAATGCCATTTATGCTGGTTTGCAGGCGACGATCTCACGCCTGACGCTCACCGCACAGCTTCGGCAGGATTGGGTGGTGAACGACAGCCCCACCACATGGCGTGCAGGCCTGCTGTTCGACATTCCCGAGATCGGCGCGCGACTGAAGGGATCGTACGGGACCGCGTTCCTCGCTCCCTCGCTGTTCGACCGCTACGGGGTGGATTCCACCGGCTACGTGGGAAACCCGAACTTGTTGCCGGAAACCGCGCAGGGTTGGGAGGCGGGGTTCGTCAAGAACGTCGCCGCTTTCGGCCGCAAGGATTTCGCGCAGCTCAGCGCGACCTATTTCAACGAGCGGATCACCAACCTGATCGAGGAGGTGTTCAGCCCGGTCGTCACCTCGGTCAATGTCGGATCGGCGCACATCCAGGGCGCCGAGGTGGAGCTGCTGCTCGTGCCGTCGCGCTGGATGAGCGTGGACGCGAGCTACACCTATACCTATCCGATCGACGCCGACACGGGCGAGAAGCTGCTGCGGCGTCCGCAGAACATGGCGAGTTTGGAGGCGCGGATCACGCCGCTGCCGCGCCTGACGATCGCGCCGCAATTGCTGTTTACCGGCGCGTTCCAGGACTATCTGGTGGACAACAGCGGGATCGAGACCGGCGGCATCGGCACTTCGCAGCAGGGGCTGATCTTCAACCTGACCGCGTCCTACCGGCTGTCGCCGCGCATCACGCTCTATGCGAGCGGGAAGAACATCTTCAATTCGAAGTTCGAGCCCGCCAACGGGTATCAGACGCCCGGTCCGACGGCGATCGCGGGGGTTCGGATCGGGCTCTGACCCCGGTTTCGTGCTGAGAAAAATATCTTTCCTGAGCGGGATGTCTGGCATATCGTTGCTCCCAACGAGGGGGCGGGGAGCAGGACATGCTCGACATCGACAGGCTGATCGCGGAGTGCCGGGCGGCGGTCGCGGCCGATCAGGGCGGTACGCGGGCGCTGCGGGAGGTGGTCGCGCGCGCCGTTGCCGATCCGGCTGCAGTGCTGGCCGCGCTCGGCGAGCCGATGAAGAGCGGTATCTGGCCACTGTATCATGGGCAGGACGTGACCGTGATCAACCTTGTCTGGGCGCCGAACATGATGATCATGCCGCACGACCACCACATGGCGGCGGTGATCGGCATCTATACGGGCCGCGAGGACAATATTTTCTGGCGTCGCCGGCCGGACGATGCGCGGCGGATCGAAGCGGCGGGCGCGCGCTCGCTCTGCCAGCGGGATGTCACGGTCCTCGGCCGCGACATCATCCATTCGGTGGTCAACCCGATCGGCCGGCTAACCGGCGCGATCCATGTCTATGCGGGCGATTTCTTCCGCGTCGAACGCAGCGAGTGGGATCCGGAGGAACTGAGCGAACGGCCCTACGACGTGGCGAAGGCGCGGCAGATGTTCGCTGGAGCCGCGTAGCCCAGAACAGGGTCTGGTTCAGAACCTGCACCAGCCGCAAAAGGCTGGTGCACGCGCCAACGGCTGTTCGTGATCCGGATGCGGGTTGGCCGCCACAAAGCGGACCGCCATCTCGCGGTAAGTATCAGATCATCATCGGGCAGTCACGCCCGCAAGTCCGGCGGCAGAAGGAACGCCTGGTCGCGATTGAAGGAAACGAACTTCAACATGAGCCGAGTCTAGCCAGAAACGGAACCTTCCAGGTAACTCAATCCGACAGGCTGCTAGCACGGCGCGCCGCCGATCCAGATTCGCGCCGGTACCAACCCCGGGGCGAGCGCCACCAGATCGGCGCGCGCGCCGGGGGCGATGCGTCCGCGATCGGCGAGGCCGAGCCAGTCGGCCGGGTTCAGCGAGGCCATCCGCAGTGCCTCCGCCTCGGTGGCGCCCATCAGTGCGACCGCGTTGCGCACCGCCCGCGCCATGTCGAGATGCGCGCCGGCAAGCGTGTTGTCGGCAGTGATCAGGCGGCCGTCCGCCACCCTGATCTCTCGGCCCTGGAGCGTGAACCGCTCTCGGTCCCAGCCGACCGAGGGCATCGCGTCGGTGACGAGGGCTAGCCGCGCCGCGCCGCGCGCGCGCAGCGCCAGCCGGAGGTTGACGGGATGCACATGATGGCCGTCGGCGATGATGCCGGTGAGCGTATCGCCGCTCTCTGCCAGTGCGGTTCCCGCGACGCCCGGATCGCGCCCGGCGATCGGCGGCATGGCGTTGAACAGATGGGTGAAGCCGCGCGCTCCCGCCTTCAAGGCGTCAGCGACTTGCCCGGCGCTGGCGGCGCTGTGGCCGATAGCGACATGAACGCCCGCTTCGACGAGTGCCGCGATGAAGCTCGTTCCCGTGATTTCGGGCGCCAGCGTGACGACGAGCGGCCGGGGCGCTTCGTCGCGCAGGAAACGAAGATCGGCGTCGTCGGGGACGCGAAGGAACGCCGGGTCGTGCACGCCCTTGCGGGCGTGGTTGAGGAACGGCCCCTCGAGGTGCAGGCCGACGATGGCGGGATTGTCCGTTGCCATGACCGCCGCCGCGGCTTGTTGCATCTTGTCGCGACTGTCGGTGATGAGCGTCACCATCAGCCCCGTCGTGCCGAACGGGCGGTGCGCGGCGGCGATGGTGCGAAGCGTCCTTTGTGTGGGCGAGTCGTTGAACAGCGCGCCGCCGCCTCCATTCACTTGCAAATCGATGAAGCCGGGCGCGAGCAGGAGGTCAGACGGCAGGCGTTCGACCACGATGCCGGGTGGAGGGTCGGACATCAGCGCGCTAATGCGGCCGCCCTCGACCAGCAGCGTCACGTCGTCTCGGTATTCGTCGCCGGTAAACACGCGCGCGGCCCGCAGCCCGCGGATGTCGCCGCTCGTCATTGCTGAAGCGCGGCGCGCAGATCGCCGCCTGACTCCGCGAGCAGCCGCTCCGCCGTCGGGGTATCGCAGCGACGGAAAACCATCAGGACGGCGAGCTTCACCTTCCCGCCCGCCGATCCGAGCGCAACGCGGGCCGCATCTTCGGTGCAGCCGGTCAATTCCGTGACCATCCGCACCGCCCGGCGGCGCAGCTTCTCGTTGCGTGCCAGCATATCGACCATGCGCCCGCGATAGACGCGGCCGAGGTGCACCATCAGCGCCGTCGAGAACAGGTTGAGCGCCACCTTTTGCGCTGTGCCGGCTTTCATGCGCGTGGAGCCGGCGATCGCTTCGGTGCCGGTCTCGATCAGCACCGGAATCTCCGCCGCCTGGAGCAGCGGCGTGCCCCGGCTGTTCGCGATACCGATCGTCAGCGCGCCGATTTCGCGCGCTGCCTCGATGGAAGCGACCGCATAGGGGGTAGTGCCGCTCGCCGCGACGCCCACCAGCACGTCGGCTGGCCCGAGTTTTGCCGCCCCGATCTCGGCCCGCGCCTGATCAGCCCGGTCCTCGGCATTCTCCACCGCGCGCACGAACGCCTGCGCGCCGCCGGCCATGAACAGCAGCAGCCGCTCCTCGGGCCAGTCGAAGGTCGGAGCGAGTTCCGCACCGTCCTGGATGGCGATGCGCCCGGAGGTGCCGGCCCCGGCATAGGCAAGCCGCCCGCCGCCGCGCAGCCGCGCCGAAGCCGCCTGCACCGCGCGGGCAAGGGCGGGCAGCGCCGGGCCGAGTGCGGCCACGGCGGCAAGCTGGCTCTCCCACAGCGCCGTGAGGATCGTCGGAAGGTCCCAGGCGTCGAGCTCGGCGTAGCGGGCGCTTGCGGCTTCGGTGTCGGGCAGGCTCATGTGCGCTCCTGCAGGCGCGGATCGAGCAGATCCTGCAACCCGTCGCCGAGCAGGTTGAAGCCGAGCGAGGCGAGCAGGATGCCCGCGCCGGAAAATACCGCCGGCCAGGGCGAGAGGAACAGGAAGTTGCGGCTCTCGGCGAGCATGCGCCCGAGCGAGGCGGTCGGCGGCTGCGTGCCGAGGCCGAGGAACGAGAGCGATGCTTCCACCAGGATCGCAGTGGAAAGCGAAAGACTCGCCTGCACGAGAATGACCGCGGCGAGATTGGGCAGCAGGTGGCGCAGCAGGATGCGCGGCGCCGCTGCGCCGACCGCCCGCGCGGCGGCAACCATCTCACTTTCCAGCAACAGGCGTGCGGGGGCGCGCAGTGTGCGGGCGAAGATCGGCACGTAAACGACGCCGATCGCGACAGCAGCACCCAGCACGCCGGGGCCGAGCAGGGCGATGATGCCGATCGCGAGCAGGATCACCGGGAAGGCGAACAGCAGATCCATCGCCCGCATCAGCCCGCGGTCCCACCAGCCGCCGCGCCACGCCGCCGTGAGGCCGATCGCGCCGCCCATGCCGAGCGCGCAGCCGACCGAGACGGCGGAGACGAGGAACAGCGTCCGCAGCCCGAACAGGATGCGCGCCAGGACGTCGCGACCAAGATTGTCGGTGCCGAGCGGATGCGCGAGCGAGGGAGGGGCGAAGCGCGCCATCACGTCTTGCGCGGCGGGTGCCGCGGGCGCAAGCAGCGGCGCCAGCGCGGCGGCGAGCGCGAGCAGCAGGATCAGCGCCGCCCCGAGCCGCAGGACGAGGCGGTTCATGCGGGGCTCTTGTCCTCATGCGCGGACTTGATCTGCGCATCCAACGCAATGTCCAAACAGCACGAGGGTTGCGTTGGATCGCCGGGACAAGCCCGGCGATGACGGAACAGAGCCGTCGGGGTCCTCTCCGCCGACATTCGCCCTAGCTTCGGCACGCTGCGAGCCGCTCCACCGAGCGCATCCAATCCTCCGCCTCGCGATCCTCCGGTTCGACCAGCAAATGCTGCACGCCCGCCTCGGCATAAGCGGCGAAGCGGGCCTTTAGCTCGCCCGCGTCCCGCCCGTTCCAGCGCGTGCGGATAGAAATCGCGAAGGAAGGTTCCGGTCGCTCCCGGCGCAGCCGCGCGACGATCGGGGCGGCCTGTTCCGGCGTGATGCGGCTGCCGTGCCAGCCGTCGAGCCTTGCCGCGCGCCGCAGCGCAGGGTCCGAACTGCCGCCGATCCAGATCGGGATCGGCGCGAGCGGCTTCGGCTGCATCCGCATGTCCTCGATCGCCGCAGAGATCGTGCGGGCATGGAAGGTGACGGGGTCATCGGACCAGACCGCGCGCATCATGGCGATGCCCTCGTCCATGCGCCGTCCGCGCTCGCGGAACGGCACGCCGAGGGCGGCAAACTCCGCCTCCATCCAGCCGACGCCGGCGCCGAGGATCAGCCGCCCCTGCGAAAGATTTTGCAGCGTGGACAATTCCTTGGCGAGCGGCAGCGGATGACGCATCGGCAGCACCAAAACCGACGTGCCGAGCCGCACGCGGCGGGTAGAGGCCGCCGCCCAGGTGAGGGTGAGCACCGGATCATAGAAAGAGGGCGAGGGCGGATAGGTCGCGGTGCGCGGCACGATGATGTGCTCGCTCACCCACACATCATCGAAGCCGAGCTGTTCGGCCTGGATGGCGGCGGCGCGGATGCTCTCCGGCCCCGCTTTGCGCCCGATATGCGGCAGGTGAACTCCGAACTGCATTGCGATGCCTCCCCATCCGGGATGTGCGTCAGCCCTCGTGCCAGGTGCGGCCGTCGCGCTCGATGAGGGCGATGGCGGCGGTCGGCCCCCAGCTTCCGGCGGCGTAGTGGCGCGGCGCGTCGGCGCGGGCCGCCCAGGTTTCCAGGATCGGCTCGACCCAGCTCCAGGCCGCCTCCACCTCGTCGCGCCGCATGAAAAGCGTCGCGTTGCCGCGCACGGTATCCATCAGCAGCCGCTCATAGGCGTCCGGGTAGCGCAGGCCGAAGGTCTTCTCGAAGCTGATATCGAGGCCGGTGGGCGCGAGGCGCAAGCCGCCCGGCCCCGGCTCCTTGGTCATCATCTGCAGCCGCATCCCTTCCTCGGGCTGCAGGCGGATGATGAGCTGGTTCGGTTGCAGCATCGCCTCGGCCTCGGGGAAGATCGTGAAGGGCAGCGGGCGGAACTGCACCACGATCTCGCTGACCTTCTGCGGCAAGCGTTTGCCGGTCCGCAAATAGAAGGGCACGTTCGCCCAGCGCCAGCTTCGCACCTCCGCCTTCAGCGCGACGAAGGTTTCGGTGTTCGAGTGCCTGTCGGGGCCGAGATCCTCAATGTAACCGGGCACCGGCCGGCCGTCGACTGCGCCGGCCGTGTATTGGCCGCGCACCGTCAGCGTCGGCACCTCGTGCGCGGCCAGCGGACGCAGCGCGCGCAGCACCTTCAGCTTCTCATCGCGCACCCGGTCGGCCTCCAGCGAGACGGGCGGCTCCATCGCGATCAGGCACACCAATTGTAACAAATGGTTCTGAACCATGTCACGCAGCGCGCCGGCCTGGTCGTAATAGCCGGCGCGGCCCTCCACCCCCACCGTCTCGGCCACCGTGATTTGCACGTGGTCGATCACGTCCGTGGTCCACAGCCGCTCGAAGATTGTGTTGGCGAAACGGAGCGCGAGCAGGTTCTGCACGGTCTCCTTGCCAAGATAGTGGTCGATGCGGAAGGTCTGGGACTCTTCGAAGACCCGGCCCACCTCGTCGTTGATGGCGCGCGCCGAGTCGAGGTCGTGGCCGATCGGCTTTTCCAGCACCACCCGCGAGCGCGGTGTCACCAGGTCGTGCGCGCCGATGTTGCGGCAAATCGTGCCGTAAAGGCTGGGCGCGACCGCGAGATAAAAGACGCGCACCCGCGCCGGATCGAGCCGGCCTGAGAGCACATCCCAGCCGCCACCCGTATTGGCCACGTCGATCGGCACGTAGCTGAGCTGGCCCAGGAAGCGCGTGACGGTTGCGTCCTCGAGCGTCGCAGGATCGGCATGTTCCTCCAGCGCGCGGCGGGCGCGCACCCGAAAGGCCGCGTCGTCGAGGTCCGAGCGGGCGGCGCCGATCACGCGCGAGGCGGGCGGCATCTGCCCGGCCCGGAAGCGCGAGTAGAGCGCGGGCAGCAGCTTGCGGAGCGTCAAGTCCCCGGTCGCGCCGAACACGACGCAGTCGAACTCGGCGACGGGAATGGTCTTGGAAGGCATCGGCGGCTTACACCACCGGAGACGCGCCGCCGTCCATGTTGATCGCCGTGCCGGTGGTGAAGCCGGCGTGATCGGAGCAGAGGAAACAGGCCATCGCGGCGAACTCCTCGGCCCGGCCCATCCGCCCGACCGGGATCGAGGCGCCCATCTTGGCCGTGAACTCCTCGAACGAGAGGTTCGCGCCTTCCTTCTCCCGCTGCGCCTGATGGCGGCGCACCCATTGATCGGAGACGATCAGCCCGACCAGCATGGCGTTCACCAGCACGCCGAACGGAGCGCACTCGTTCGCCAGCACCTTGGTCAACGCGAGCCCGGCGGCACGCGAAACGGCGGTCGGCGCGCTGTTCGCGCGCGGCGCCTTGGCGCCGATATTGAGCACGTTGATGATGCGGCCCCAGCGCCGCGCCTTCATTTCCGGCAGCACGAGCCGCGTCATGCGGATGGCGGCGAACAGTTTGAGGTCGAGATCCTCCTGCCAGATCTCGTCGGTCGCCTGCTCGAACGGCATGGCGCGCGACGTGCCGGCATTGTTCACCAGAATATCTACCTTGCCGAACGCGCCGCGCGCCGCCTCGAAGGCGGCCCGGCACGGCTCGGGCTTGGAGACGTCGCACGGGATCGCGAGCACGCGGCCCCTCGAGATGCGAGCGATGGACTCGCGCGCCTCCTCCAGCGGCTCACGCCGCCGTGCGAGAATCGCAACATCGGCGCCGGATGCGGCGAACTCGGTCGCCATCGCGAGGCCGAGCCCCTTGCTGGCTCCGGTCACGATGGCGGCACGTCCGGTCAACTCAACGATCATATGCAGTCCTCCCGCGAAGCGGCGGGAGTGTGCGGGCAGCGCCGCTTGGCGGCAACGCCGGGATCAGTGCCAGTCGTGCCAGCCGCCGTGCCAGCCGCCGCCGCCGCCCCAATAGAACCCGACCGCAGGCGGCGGGGCATAGGCGTAATAGCCGCCGCCGTAATAGCCATAGGGTGCCGGGTAGGCGACGCAGCCACCGAGCGCGGCTGCCGCGATGATCGCCGCGACCGGCGCCAGGCGCCGCAGCAACAAACCAAGCTTCATGGCAAGGCACCTCCGTGTCTTTGTCGGTAACTAAGTCGTCAACGCGGCGTTCGCGTGGCGGAGGCGGTCCTCTTTTCGCCATCGTTCTAGCGAACATGCCGACGCGAGGAGCATAAAACCATGCGACGCGACAGCATCCTGTTCCGCTTCACCGCACTTGCCGCCGGCACCGCGCTCTACGCCTCCGTGCTGCCGAGCGTCGCGCGGGCGCAAACAGCCCCGTTCGCTGCCGACGCGACGGCGGAGGCGGAGATAAACCCGCCGGCCTTGGTCGGCGCGCTCGTGCAGATGAGCGGCACGGTCTCGTTCCACTCCGCGGGCGCCGACGCGTGGAGCCCGGCGGTGCTGAACTATCCGATCACCAACGGCGAAGGTCTGTGGACGCAGCCCGACGCGCGCGCGCGCATTAGCATCGGCGATTCCGTGCTGACGATGGCCGGCGGCACTGAGCTCGAGGTGAGCTCGCTCGACGCGCAGGGACTGATCGCGACGGTGCCGCAGGGCGAGACCTATGTGCGTGTCCGCAGCCTCTATCCCGGCCAGAGCCTGAGCCTCGTGACGCCGCGCGGGTCGGTAACTATCGCGACCCCGGGCCGCTACGGCATCTTCGCCGGCACGACCACCGATCCCACGCGCATCGACGTGGTGGAGGGCGCGGTCACGCTGGGCGAGGGCGCCGAGGGGCAGGTCGGCGCGGGTCAGGCGGCGGTGATCACCGGCGACCAGGCGCCGTTCCAGGTGCAGATCGTGCCTGCGCAGCCCGATGCGTTTCTTGCCGAGATGCTGCGGGAAGAGCAGCCGCGTCCCGTGGCGGGCGTGGCGGCGCCGCCGCTCGTCGCCGAGATGCCGGGCGGCGACGAACTCGCCGAATACGGCACATGGCAGCAAACACCTGAGTATGGCCCGGTTTGGTATCCGCAGGTCTCCGCTGACTGGGTGCCGTACCGAGAAGGTTACTGGGCCTACGTGGCGCCCTGGGGATGGACCTGGGTGGACAACGATCCGTGGGGTTTTGCGCCGTTCCACTACGGACGATGGGTTGAACTCGGGGGGCGCTGGTGCTGGACGCCGGGCGTGGCCGTCGAGGCCGTGGGTGCGCCGCCCTATCCGGTTTATGCTCCGGCATTGGTTTCATTCATCGGTATCGGCATCGGCGTCGGGATCACTGCCGCGCTGCTGAGCTCGGCCCGCGTGGGATGGGTGCCGCTCGGCCCTGGCGAGGTCTGGCACCCCTGGTTCCGCGCCGCGCCGACCTATGTGCGGCAGGTCAACATACGCCAAGTCACCAACATCAACCAGATCAACATCACCAACACCACGATCAACATCAATCAGTACCGGAACGTGCGCGCGGCGACCGTGGTGCCGGCAGCGGCGATGGCGACCTCGCGGCCGATCCGCGCGGTGGCTCGCCCGGCCGATCCGCAGGAACTCGCGCAGGCGCATCCGCTGCTCGGGCGCCAGCCGGTGCCGCCGACCACGGCGACATTCGGCGTGACGCCTGCGGTGGCGCGGCAGGTTCATGCGGTCCCGCCTCCCGCTGGCGTGCCGACGGCCGCGCGCGCGCCCGCGCCTGGGCCCGCCATCCGCGCGCCCTCGGTGCGTCCCGCCGGCGCCGGCGCGGTGCCGCCGGTTGCCGCCGCGCGGCCAGGGGTTGCCGCCTCAGCGCGGCCGGGTGTCGCAGCCTCGGCGCCACCGACGCCCGCACTGCGGGCCGCCGGCGCAGTGCCGCCGGCGCACCCGATCACCGCGGCGCCGTTCGCCGCTGCGCGCCCGGCGCCCGCGCCCCGTCCGGAAGCGGCGCTCCGCCCGACTTCACCGGCCCCGCACGCGCCGACTGAGGCGGTCGCACCGCACCCGGCCGCTCCGATACGTCCGGCGCCCGTGCCGGAGGCCGCCGTTGCGCGCCCTGCGCCGCAGGTTCACCTCGCCCCCGCGCCGCATCCCGCACCGGAGGTCCATGCGAACGCCCCCGCGCCGCGCCCCGCACCGGAGCTTCACGCCGTCGCCCCGGCGCCGCATCCCACTCCGGAGTTCCACGCCTCGCCGCCGCCGGCCTATCACCCGCCGGCGCCGGCCGTACATGCCGCCGCGCCGCCGCGTCCGGCACTGGAGGCCGTTCACGCCGCCCCGCCGCCGCGTCCTGCGCCAGCGGCGAGGCCGGCACCTCAGCGTGAGGAGAAGCGGCCCGGCCAGCCCTAGTCTGATCTTGGCCCGCTCCAGGAAGATCGCGGCTGGTTTGCACCTGGTGCGTTATCATTCAGAGCGCGAAGCGCCTGGCCGAGGTCGTCGATCCGGTCGTCGACGAGCTCGAGTCCGACGGACAGGCGCAGCAGGCATTCCGGGGCCATTGCAGCCGCTTCTTCCACGGACGCGCGATGTTCGATCAAGCTGTGATTTCCGCTAAGGCTCGTGGTGCGCGTGATGAGTAAGAGCGCACCAGACACGGCCATTGCCGGTTCGGGTTATCGTGGCGTGTGTATTCGAAGGCTCGCGAGAAGCCGCCATCAGGATAGCGCTCGAACATGGTCGAAAGGCGGATCGGCTGCGCCATGGCTCCTGTCGAGGAATCCACACGGCGCCCGGCATGGACGGCGAGTGTATCGAGATGCATGGCCGGCCTCTATGCTTTAGCCGCAAATCGAAGCGGCTGCAGTGACGCCAAGAAGGCCGGCCACTCGCATGTCGCCCGCCTCGCCCACACCGTGGCCTTAACCCATCTTGCGCTAGCCGCGCGCGGCCGTCAGGCCGCTTCGGACATCCCGATCGGCGGGTCGATGTCGGGCGGCAGCGGGCACACGTATGGCGTGTCCTTGAGCTTCGCCTGATGCTCGGCCTTGGCGCGGGCGAGCAGGGTCTCGTCGCGGATCACGTCGATCGCCGTGCCGGCCATCGCCTTGGCCACGTGCACCATGCCCTTATGCGCCGCCGGCATCTTGCCCTGGGCGGTGAGCTGCCAGGAATGGCCGGGCGTGCCAATGGCATAAGTGGCGCCGCGCGCCTGCACGGTCGGTACCTTCCAGCTCACGTCGCCCACATCGGTCGAGCCCATCATCGGCTCGGACTTGGCATCGAGCGGCACGATCGCATCGCACAGCGCAAGGCCCTTCCGCACCGGCACGCCGGTGCGGCGGAACGCCGCCTCGATGTCTTCGTCGGAAAGCGTCTTTTGAATCTCGGCGGCAAAGGCGCGGTCGGCATCGTCGAACGGCGGAGGCCCGAGCCGCATGAGGTTTTCGTGCATCGCCTTCTCGAGCGCGGCGTTGCCCATCAAGTTGGACACCGCGCTGATCACCTTGGCCTCGACCGCGGTCTCGGTCATCAGCGCCGCGCCGTCAGCGATCTTGCGTACACGCCCGACGAGGCGCGTCAGCTCCGGCAAATTGCGCGCGCGGATCAGGTAACGGACCTTGGCGTGCGCCTGCACGACGTTCGGCGCCACGCCCCCCGCATCGAGGATGGCGTAGTGGATGCGTGCGTCGGACGGCATGTGCTCGCGCATATAGTTGACGCCGACATTCATTAGTTCGACCGCGTCAAGCGCGCTGCGGCCGAGATGGGGCGATGCGGCGGCATGGGCGGCGCGGCCCGAGAAGCTGAAATCGATCCGCGTATTGGCGAGCGAGCGTGCCTCGTTGACGCCGGAGAACGCCGCCGGGTGCCAGGAGATCGCCACGTCCACGTCGTCGAACGCGCCGGCGCGGACCATGAATCCCTTGGCGGCACCGCCTTCCTCGGCGGGGCAGCCATAATAGCGCACGCGGCCCTTCAACCCGTTCTTCTGCAAGTAATCCTTCACCGCGGCGGCCGCGAGCAGGGACGCCGAGCCGAGCAGGTTATGCCCGCAGCCGTGGCCGAAGCCCTTGCCGGGCAGCGGCCGCTTCTCGGCGACACCCGCCTCCTGGCTTAGCCCGGGCAGCGCGTCGTATTCGCCCAGGATGGCGATCACCGGCCCGCCTTCGCCCGCCTCGCCCATGACCGCGGTTGGAATGCCGGCGAAGTTCCTTGTGACACGGAATCCCTCCTGTTCCAGCATGGCGGTGTGCTCGGCGCAGGAGCGGGTTTCGGTGTAGGCAAGCTCGGGCATCTCCCAGATGCGGTCGCTGAGCGCCTGGTACGGCCCCTGGCGCGCATCCACGAGCTGCCAGATTTCCTCGGTGTTCTTCATGGGCTGCCCCTGTCGGTCGCGGTCGAACGGCCGCCAGCCAATGTCAGAACCGGAGCGGGGGCAAGAGCGAGATCCTCGGCCGCCTGACTCAGCTCGAGGCAGCGGCGTATGCGCTGTCGGAAGCGCTGGTCGGCAGAGCCCTCGCGTCTGACAGCTCACCCGAGTGGGAGGCTATGGCGCTGATGCACGGCGGCGCAGCGCGGATCGTCGCGGTGACGTGCGGCGCACGGGGGGCGCTGCTGGACAGCGCTGACCGAGTACTTCGCTTGCCCGCCTTGCAGGAGACGGTGTGCACGACGTTGACGCCGGTGACAGCTTTGTCGCCGCGATGATCCTTCGGCTCGCGCGCGGCGCGAGCCGGCGGGGGGCCTTGGCTGGGGTGGTGCGGCCGGCACGGCGGCAGTCGCGGGGCATGGCACGGCCGATCTCGATTTGCCGGGTGTCGAGGCGCGGCTTGCGCGCGTCGCCGCCCATTGACCTGGATCAACACCTGCGCGGCCGTGCCGGGATAGGTTTCGCCCGCGATAGTCGGGAGGGAGGCATGTCGACCCTGGAGGAGCTGCACGAGAAGGCGATCCAGGAGCGGGCGCTCAGAATGTGGCGCGAGGACGGCGCCAAGCCGGGTGGCCTGTCCGAATATCTCGAGCGCGCCCGGGAGCTACAGGCGATCGTCGATAATCCGCAGGCTGGGCAGTTGCCGAATCCGCTGGTGGCGCATCACGGCGAGGTCGAACCCGGTCCGCTCGAGGAGGCGGAGATTCAGGAGAACCTGGGCGAGTTTCCCGGGCTGCTCGGCGATCAGGGCGATCATCTGCCGACCCCGATGACGCGCAGCAAGCTGCGCCGCTGGCTGCACGAAGACTAAGGAGCGATCGCGGGCGTCACCCCTCGTCAGGCGGCAAGGACGAGCGGGAGGCCGGGAGGGCCATCCCCGTCAGCCGAAGCCCGCTCTACCTCTGCCGTCTCGGCGAGGCGTCCACCGCCAATTTCGAGGTGACGTCGGCGAAGGTGACCGAAAGCGAGGTACGCACGTCGAGCACGGTCGGGATGCGCGCGGCGGCGGCCTGCTGCAATGCGGGGCGCAGCGCGGCGGGTTCGATGATGCGGGTGCCCTGGCACCCCATCGCGCGCGCGATCGCGGCGTGGTCGAAGTCGCGGAACTCCGCGGCGAACGGACCGCCGCCATGATAGACCCAGCCGAGCGCGTTGTTGTTGAACACCACCACCGTGATCGGAATGTCCTGCTCGAGCGCGGTCATCAGCCCGTTCATCGTCATCGCGAACCCGCCGTCGCCGCACACCGCAACCACCGGCCGCTCGGGATGCACGAGCTTGGCGGCGAGCGCGGCGGGGATGGCGAAGCCCATCGGGCCCGAGCCGGCCGCTTGCAGGAAACCACCCGGTGCTCGGGTCTGGTAGAAATGCGTCATCAGGATGCGGTTCTCGCCCGCATCGCAGGTAACGATCGTCTCCGGCGGCAAGGCGCGCATCATCTCGCCGATCACGCGCTGCGGCAGCAGCGGCGCTTCGTCCGATTCGTATTCGGGCGCGTTGAAATAGCCGTGCCGGGCGCGGTGGGCGGCGACCCGGTGGGCCGCTTCCTCCTGGCGGTTGGTGCCGACCGCGTCGGCGAGCTGCTCCAGCACGTCGGCGGCCTCGCCGATCAGGACGTGTTCGGCAGGGAAGGTCCAGGAGGCGTTGCGCGGCTCGATGTCGATCTGGACGAACGTCTGCCGCGTCGGATCGAGCAGCGCCGTGTTCTCCCACGCGGTGTCGCTCGGGCCGAGCTTGCTGCCGGCGACCAGCACGAGATCGGCCTCGGCGACGCAGGCGTTGGCCGCGGCGGTACCGAAGGTGCCGAACACGCCGAGCGCCAGCGGATGGGTTTCGCCGAACACGCCCTTGCCCGCCGCGGTCGTCGCCACCGGCAGCCCGGCGGATTCGGCCAGCGCGCGCAGCGCCGCGTAGCCCTGGGCGATCCGCACACCGTTGCCGGCGATCAGCACTGGGCGGCGTGCGTCGCACAGCGCCCTGGCCGCCCTCTCCACCTGCGCTTGATCGGCCTTTGGCGGCTTGCGGGGCAAGTAATGCGCGGTCGGGTAGAGCGCCGGGCGCGACTCCGGCGTTACGTCGGCGGCGAGCGAGTCCTGGTCGTACAACACAGCCACCGGCCCGCATTGGCCGGACAGCGCGTGCTTGATGGCAAGTTGCGTGCCCTGCACGGCTGCAACCGGGTCGTGCGCCTGCACGACATGCTTGGTCACGCCACCAAAGGCGCGCCGCGCATCCCAGCTTCCATAATCGCCCGTGCCCTGCTGATAGGGTCCGTGGAGTTGAAAACCGCTCGCATCGCTGAAATCGGTCAGGAGCAGCATGGGCGAGCTGGAAAGATGCGCCTCGATCGTGCCTATCAGCCCGTTGCCGAGCACCCACGGGCCCTGGCCGATCAGCACGCCGGGCCGGCGGGTGAGCCGGCCGTACACCTCGGCCATCACGCCCGCGAGGCTTTCTTCCCGCACCAGCACCATTCGGATCGAGTTCTGGTATTTCTTGAGCGAGGAGACGATCCGCCCGGTATGGCCGCCGGAGATGCCGAACACATACTCGATGCCGGCCTCTTGCAGCACCCGGCCGATCAGCGAGGCGGCGGGTTCGGCTTCGGTGAGCATCCGTGCGACGGGCATAAGGGTATCCTCCCTTGGTTCCGGGCAGCGCAGCAAGGCGTGTGCGCGGCGTCAACGGGGCAAGGGGATCGCAAGGAAACCGTGCTGTCTTGACCGGGTTCGGTCTGCGCGCTGAGTTTGCGGGTGCAGCGCCCTTAGCTCAGCCGGATAGAGCAACAGCCTTCTAAGCTGTGGGTCGGTGGTTCGAGTCCACCAGGGCGCGCCATCGTCGAGCGGTCATTCATCATGACGGGCATCATCGACAATCCTGCGCTGCGCCGCTTCGAAATGCACGTCGAGGGTGCGATCGCCTTTGTCGAATACGCGCGCGACGGGGACCGGCTTGTGCTGATTCACACCGAGATACCGGAAAGCCTCGGTGGACGCGGCATCGGGTCGGCGCTGGCGCGGGCCGTACTGGAACATTTGCGTGCCGAGGGTGTGCGCGCCCGGGTGCGTTGTGACTTCCTGGCCCGCTTTGTGCAGCGGCACCCGGAGTTTGGGGATGTCGTCGAGACGGGGTGAGGCCGGCCCGCCAACGCCTCTCCTAAACCCACGGCATCCCCTGCGCGTAGCTGACGGCGAAATCGCGGATCGTGGTGTCGTGGCGGAGCGTGAAGCCCACCTCGTCCTCGCCGGCCAGGAGCAATTCCTTCCGCAGCGGATCGACGGCGAATTCGTCGATGGCGAAACCGTCGTTGACTCCGACTGGGCCGGTGACGGTCTGCGCCTCCAAATCCACCACCAGCCGAGCGCCGGGATTGCGGGCCAGCGCGGCGCGGAGCGTGGCGCAGCGCGCTTCCGGCAGCACGATCGGCAACAGGCCATTCTTGAAGCTGTTGGAGTAGAAGATGTCCCCGAACGAAGGCGCAATCACCACGCGGAATCCGGCGTCCCACAGCGCCCAGGCGGCGTGCTCGCGCGAGGAGCCGCAGCCGAAATTGCGCCCGGTCACCAGCACCGCCGCGCCCTTCGCCTCCGGCTTGCCGAGCGGAAAGCCTAGCCTATCGCGGATGTCATGGAACAGCAGATGCCCGTAGCCCTCCTTGCGCGGGCGCCAAAGGAAGCGGGCGGGGATGATCTGGTCGGTATCAAGATTCACCATGTCGAGCGCGATCGCTTTGGCATCCACCTTGGTAAAGGGTTCCATCAGGCGCCTCCCGCCATCAGCCGGCGCACATCCGTCACATGGCCCGTCAAGGCGGCCGCGGCGGCCATCGCGGGGCTCATCAAGTGGGTGCGCGCGCCCTGGCCCTGCCGGCCGACGAAATTGCGATTCGAGGTGGAGGCGCAATGCGCGCCAGGCTCGACCAGGTCGCCATTCATGCCGACGCACATCGAGCAGCCCGGTTCGCGCCACTCGAAGCCTGCCGCCTTGAAAATGCGGTCGAGACCTTCCGCTTCCGCCTGACGCTTCACGAGGCCGGAACCCGGCACCACCCAGGCGGGCACGCGCGCGCTGCGGCCTTTCACCACGGCGGCTGCTTCGCGCAGATCCTCGAACCGCGAATTGGTGCAGGAGCCGATGAACACGCGGTCAATCGGGATCTCGTCGAGCCGCTGCCCCGGTTGAAGGCCCATGTAGTTGAGCGCGCGGGCAAACGCCTCGCGCCGCTCAGCGGTCGGAGCGCTTGCCGGATCGGGGATCGCCTCGGTGACGGCGGCGGCGTGCTCGGGGCTCGTGCCCCAGGTCGCCATCGGCGCGATCGAACCGCCGTCGAGCGTCACCTCTTCATCGAACGCCGCCCCTGGATCGCTCGGCAAGGTGCGCCAGAACGCAACCGCCTGGTCCCAGAGCGCGCCCTTCGGCGCGAAAGGACGATCCTTCAGATAGGCAAAAGTGGTTTCGTCCGGAGCCACCATGCCAGCGCGCGCGCCCGCCTCGATCGACATGTTGCAGACCGTCAGCCGCCCCTCGATCGACATGTCGCGGAACACCTGGCCGGCATATTCCAGCACCTTGCCCGTGCCCCCGGCGGCGCCGATGCGGGCGACGATCGCGAGGATCACGTCCTTGGCGAACACGCCCTGGTTCAGCCTTCCCTCCACGTTGATCCGCATGGAGCCGGGTTTTCTCGACTGCCAAACAGTCTGCGTAGCGAGCACATGCGCGACCTCGGAGGCGCCGATGCCGAAGGCGAGCGCCCCGAGTGCCCCGTGGCTCGCGGTGTGGCTGTCGCCGCACACCATCACGATCCCCGGCAAGCTGATGCCCTGCTCGGGGCCGATGACGTGGATTATGCCCTGGCGCGGATCGCCGAGCCCGAAATGGGTGAAGCCGTATGTGGCCGCGTTCTCGGCAAGCTCGGTCACCATGGCGCGGCGGAACGGCTCCTCGATCGCCTCCAGCGCGTGGCTCGCAGTGGAGACGTAGTGGTCGGGCGTCCCGAATGTATGATCGGGGCTGCGGAGCGGCAGGCCGCGCTCGGCCAGGAAGCGGAAACCGGCGCGCGAGCCGTCGTGCAGCAGATGTCGCCCGACATGCAGCAGCACCGCGCCGTCGGGCCGGGTGACGACGGCGTGGCGCTCCCAGATTTTTTCGAGCAGCGAGCGCGGGGCGTTCATTCGGCCGCCTCGCGCGGGGCGTCGGCGCGGAACATCGTCCGGTAGCGGTCCCATTCCGCGGCACCGACGCGGGCGAAGGCATCACGCACGGTCAGGCCGCCGACCTCGGGATGACGGCGGGTTTGCTTCAGCGTGGCGAGCGCGGCGTCGCCCGCTTTCATCACCGTCTTGAACAACAAGCCAGGCACGATCACGAGCCGGTAGCCCAGGGCTTGGGCGTCATCGAGGCCGACATCCGGGCTCTTGCCGGCCTTAACGAGATTGTAGAGGCACGGGCCGTTCACCCGCTTCGGAACGGAGGCAACTTCCTCCATCGTCTGCGGTGCTTCGAGGAAGGCGATATCGGCGCCGGCGGCAAGCGCGGCGTTGCAGCGGGCCACCGCCTCCTCGAACCCGGCGACGGCTCGGCTATCGGTGCGGGCGATCACGACGAAATCCGGGTCGGGGCGTGCCGCCACCGCGGCGCGGATCTTCGCCAGCCACTCCTCGCGCGGGACGATCTGCTTGTCGTCCAGATGGCCGCACTTCTTGGGGTGAACTTGATCCTCGATATGGATCCCGGCAGTGCCGGCCCGCGCATGGTCCTGCACCAGCCGCACCACGTTCAGCTCGTTGCCATAGCCGGTGTCGCCGTCGGAGATCACCGGCGCATCGGCCGCGCGCACCAAGCGGGCGGCGTTGTCCACCATCTCGGTCGCGGTGATCAGGCCGTAATCGGGGAAACCGAGCGTCGCGGCGGTGCCGGCGCCGGTCATGTAAACCACGGGAAACCCGGCCTGCACGACAAGGCGCGCGGTGATCGCGTCGTAGGCACCGGGCGCGGTGAGCATGGGCTGTTCGCGCAGCAGGCTTCGCAAGCGCGCGGCATGGCTGGCTGACATGGGCATCTCCTTGTTTGCCGCCACTCTAGCCGAAAGGCGCCATCCCGGCAGTCCCCCGGCTCAATGGCGGCGGTCCAGCGCGAGCAGCAGCGCGTTCATGCCGATCGCGGCGAGCACGACGATCAGCGTCACCGAGGTGGTCAAAGCGACATCGTGAGAATTGATGCCGTTGATGATGAGGAAGCCGAGCCCGCGCTGCGAGGCGAACATTTCGCCGATCAGCACGCCGAGGAAGGTGAGTGCGAAACCGACGCGCAGCCCGCCGGCGATTTCCGGCCAGACCGCCGGGGCCATCACATGCATGGCGGTCGCCCAGGGGCCGAGGCGCATGGCACGGGCGCTGCGGAGCAGCACCAACGGCAGGTTGCGGATAGCGGCCAGCGTGAATAGCGTAACCGGGATGATGCCGTGGATCACGCCGAACGCGACCTTGGCCGACATGCCGAGCCCGAACAGCAGCAGCATCACCGGATAGAGCGTGACCTTGGGGATCGTGTAGAGCGACGTCAGCAGCGGCTCCGCCACCTCGCCCGCGAAGCGGCGCAGCCCGAGCCAGAGGCCGAGCGCCAGTCCGCCGAGGGAGGAAATCACCAGCGCGAGCGCGAAGGCCGCCAGCGTGGCGCGTGCATGACCCCAGAAATTGGCGCTTCCGAGCAGTTCCGCCGCATAGGCGACGGTGCGGCCGGGCGGGGTGATCGCGGAATCCCCCGCCTTCCACCAGCAGGCGAACCACACCGCCCAGATCGCGGCAAGCATCAGCGCGGCATCGCGCGCGTTGCGGAGCCAAACGGTCACAGTCCGCGCCGGCGCAGGATGCGCCCCTCCCACCAGCTCAGCACGCCGTTCACGCCGGCGGCGACCAGCAGCACGAGCAGCATCAGCGCGTACATCCGCCGCGTCTCGAAATTCTCGTAGGCGTAGGAGATGCTGTAGCCGAGGCCGCCGCCGGCCAGGATGAACTCGCCGGCGATCACGCTGATGAAGGCGTAGGCGAAGGCGAGCTTCACGCCGGTGAAGAGATTGGGTGCGAGTGCCGGCAGGGTGACATGGCGGAACGTCGCCGGGCGGGATAGACGGTGCACGCGGGCGACGCGCAGTAGCACGCGGGGGATGCGGTCGAGCCCGGCGATGGTGCCGATCATCATGGCGGGCGTGCCGGCGATCGTGCCAATGACAATCAGCGGCGCCGCCGAGAGCCCGAGCAGCGCTACCAGCAGCGGATAAAAGATGAAGCTCGGCACCGAATACCAACTGGCGAGCACGGGTCCGATCGCGCGCCGCAGCGCCGGACGGGCGTGCGCCGACGCGCCGAGCGCGATGCCAAGCACGACCGAGGCGGCGAAGGCGCCCCCCACTGCGGTTGCCGTGCGCGCGAGGTCCGGGCCAAGCGTGCCGGCGCGCAGCAGCGCCCAAAGCTCGCGCACCATCACCGACGGTGGAACGAGTGTGATCGGCTTGACGAGACCGGCGCGGCAGATTGCCTCCAGCGCGGCGGAAAACAGCACTACCGCGAGCACGCGGGCAAGCGCCGCCTTGCTGCGGCGGCTCACCGGCCGAGCGCCTTTATCGATTCGGCGCGCAGCGAGGCCCAGAGGCGTGCGGTCACGGCGCCGAAGGCCGGATCGGCGACGATGCGCGAATCGCGCTCGCGCCCCCAGGATGTCTCCACAAGGTCGATGAAGCGGCCGGGCCGCGCCGACATTACGCCCACGCGGTCCGATAGCATCGCCGCCTCGTCGAGCGCGTGCGTGATCAGCAGCACGGTCGCGCCCGTCTCGCGCCAAACCCGCAGCAGTTCGTCGCCCATCAAGAGGCGGGTCTGCTGATCGAGGGCGCCGAAGGGTTCGTCGAGCAGGATCATGCGCGGCTGCATGACGAGTGTGCGGGCAATGCAGACGCGCTGGCGCATCCCGCCCGAAAGCTGCGCCGGGTATGCGTGGGCGAAATCGCCGAGGCCCATGAAGCCGATTGCGTAATCGACGCGCCGGGTGATCTCGGCGGCGGCAAATCCCGCGCGGCGCAGGCCGAAGGCGACGTTGTCGGCGACGCTGAGCCAGGGAAAGGCGGCATCCTCCTGGAACACGACGCCGATCCCGTCCGGCACCGTGCCGGAAACGCGCGCGCCCTCGAACTCGATCGTCCCGGCGGTTGGCGCCGAGAGGCCGGCGAGCACGTCGAGCAAGGTCGATTTGCCGCAGCCGGAGGGGCCGACCACCGAGAAGAACTCGCCCCGGTTGATCGCCAGGTTGATCGGCCCTAGTGCATGAACCGGCGGCGTGCCGGGATAGACGCGCGTGACGCCGCAGAGCGCGGCATGAGTGGTAGCAGGCGGGGAGGGCGGGGCGACGCCCGCCGTCACGGGCGCGTTTCGGACGGCAGGAATGCTGTATCGACGAGCTTCGACCAATCCGGCTTGCCCGACATCTCGCCGACGATCGCCAGCCCTTCGACCATGCGGTCCATACCGGCATAGTCGAGCCGGTCGTCGGACCAATAATGTATGGCGACGAGATTGCGGAACACCTTGCGGTAAAGGTCGGTGCGGTTGCTGGAATAGGCCTTGGCGGTGATGTCGGCTGCTTCGTCGGGGTGCGCCATGATATAGTCCACCCCTTCCTTGCGGGCGGCAAGCAGGCCCTTCAGCTCGGCAGCGTGCGCGGCGGCGAATTCGTCGGTCGTCACCACCACGGTCTGCATCATGTTGGGCGGCAGCACGTCCTTCACCCAGAACACCGGCTGGAGCTGCGCCTCGTTTTCGCTCCACACCGGCTCGCCGCACATGCCGGTGTCGATGGCGCCGTTCAGCACCGCCGTCACGTTGGCGCCGATGCCGCCGACAGGGACAAGCTTGACGGTGGAGGCGTCGATATTGTGCGCCTTCATCGCCATCAGGATCAGCATGTTCGTCACCGACCCGGGCGAGGTGTAGCCGACCGTGTGATGCTCGATGTCCTTGAGCGAGGTGAGTTTCGAACCCTTCTTCGCCATCCACAGGATGTCGGCCACCGAGTCCACGCCGCCGGCGATGATCTTCAGCCCCACGCCGTGATCGGCCGCCTGCACGGCGGCCGACAGCGCCACCTCCCCGACCGGGAGGTCGCTCGCGAGCATGTTCCGCACCGAGGTGCCGCCGCCTTGCGAGGTGAGCGCGCCGGTGACGCTGACGCCGTGAGCTTTGAAGAAGCCCTTTTCCATCGCGACCGCGTACGGGGCACCGTAAAAGGCGGCGCCCCAGTGCGTCACCGTGATCGTCTGTGCGCGGGCCGCCCCGGCCGCCAATGTTGCAGCCGTAAGCACGGCTGCCGCGAGGCAAGCTAAAGACGCCATCTGTTTCCTCCCGCGACGTTCTTCTTGCGGCGCGTAGCTAAAGCGTTCAGGCGGGTGCGGGCAAGGGGCGGGATGCTGGGGAGCGGCGGGGATCGTGAAGCTGACTTGCGGCAATGCTTCTGCTAGCATCCCGAAATGCCGTCAGACACGCCCGCCCCGACGGAGCTGGAGCGCCGCCTCGCCGCCGTGATGGCGATGGATACGGCTGCTTACAGCCGGATGATGGAGGCCGATGTCGAAGGCACGCACCGGCGACTGCGTTCCATCATGGCCGAGGTTGTCGCGCCTTCGGTGGCGGCAGAGGCCGGGCGCATCGTCAAGGGCACGGGCGACGGCATAATCGCCGAATTCCCGAGCGTTTCCCGCGCGGTGCGGGCGGGGCTGCAAATCCAGAAGGAGACCGTCAGCCGTGAGGAAGCAGAGCCGATCGAGCGGCGGATCCGGTTCCGGATCGGGATCAACCTCGCCGACATCATCGTCGATCAGGGCGACATTTTTGGTGACGGCGTGAACATCGCCGCGCGGCTGGAGGGGGTCGGCCAGCCGGGCGACATCATCCTGTCCGAAGCTGCGGCGCAGACCGCCGACCGGACGGGGCTGCATTTTGTCGATCTCGGCCAGCTTACGCTGAAGAACATCACCCGTCCGGTGCGTGCCTTCCGCGTACTGCCGGCGAACGGGGAAGGCGGCGGCGAGCCGGCGCCGGTGAATGCGCTGGTTCCGGGGTTCGGATTCCGCCCGGCGATCGGTGTGCTGCCAATCGTGCCGGCGGTAGCGGGCGACCTGAGCGAGGAGGCATTCGCCGACGCGTTGACCGTGGAAGTCATCCTCGCCTTGTCGTGCTGGCGGTCCTTCCCGGTGATCGCGCGCAACGCGATGTTCAGCTACAAGGGGCGGCAGGTCGACATTCGGACGGTGGGGCAGGAGGTGGGGGCCCGATTCGTCCTGGACGGCAGCATAAGGCGGTCTGGCTCCCGCGGGCGCGTAACCGTACAGCTCAGCGATGCCGAGACCGCGACCAGCCTGTTCACCGAGCGCTTCGACTTCGACTCGAGCGATGCATTCGACCTGCAAGACGAAATCGCCCGTTCGATCGTTGGCGCGCTGGAGCCCGAACTGCTACGCCATGAGCGAGACCGTTCAGCACGTACGTCCTCGGCACACAACGCGACGGCGTACGAGTGTTTTCAGTTCGCGATGTGGCACCATTTCCGGTTCACCCCGGAAAGCCACCGCGAAGCCTGCCGGTTCGCGAAGCGGGCACTGGAGCTCGATCCGGGTTACGCGCAGGCGGCCGCAGGACTTGCCGTTACGATGTGCCATGCCGTCGCCTCGCGCTGGGTGGACGATCCGAAGTCGGTGTTGGCGGAAGGGCTGGACTACGCGCGCAGGGCGGTGGTGATGGACCCGCGCGATCCGCTGGCGCGCTTTTCCTTAGGGTTTCTCTCGCACTGGAACGGGCTGCGCGACCAGGCGGAGCAGGAGCTGAAAGAGGCAATCCGGCTCGATCCTAGTTTTGCCTGGGCCCGCGCTAATCTTGCTTTCGTCTATAACTACCGTAACGAGCCCGAAAAGGCACGCAGCGAGATCGAGCTCGCTCTGCGGCTCAGCCGTAATGACCCGAGCCGCTTTGCGTGGTTGCCGGCCCTGGCCGGCAGTCACTATCTCAGCGGCCGTTTCAAGGAGGCGCTTGCCGCCGCGCAGGAGGCGCTGACGCTGCGGCCCGATTACCTGATCGCCGTGCGCTGGATGGTTGCTTCGCTCGGGCAGCTCGGGTTCGCGTCGCACGCGAAGCCGCTGTTGCCGCTGATGGTCCGGCTGGACGGCGGGTTGGAAAAGACCCTCGCCGCGCTACGGACCTGGTTCGTCGAGCCGGCGGTGGAAAAGATCGCCGATGGGCTGCGAAAGGCTGGCTACACTTGATTCCGTGCGGCGTCGCGGTTCGGCATCAGGCGGCGCCGTGATTTGGCGGACAGTCTGATCAGGGCGCCTGTCGTGCATAACGAACGGCTGAATCCAAGGGGTGGCGAGGCTTCGTATTCCCCGCGCCGGCGGCGTGACGATCCCGATCGGGAGAGAATCGATGCCGGCGCGAGGAATCCGTCGGTAGGTGCCGAAGGCGCGATCCCAGAGCGAAAACACGTTGCCGTAGTTCGAGTCGTAGAACTCCTCCGCCCGGGCGTGATGAAGCAAATGCATCTCCGGGGTGACGAAGATCCAGCTTAGCAGCCTGTCGAACCGCTCCGGCAGGCGTAGGTTCGCGTGCATGAGCACGCTGAACGCGGTCCATAGAGCGGCATAGGCCATCGCGACCCAGAGGGGGGCGCCGAGACAGGCGAGGGCGACGGTGATCGAGATGGCGTAGGCCGTTTCAATCGGATGATGCCGCAATCCAGTTGTTGCATCCATGTCCTGGTCGGTGTGATGCACCGAATGGAAGCGCCACAATAGAAACACGCGATGTTCGCAGCGATGAAGGACGTAGAGGAAGAAATCCCCGAGCAGGACGCCGAGGACAAGAACGGCGAATTCGCCCCCGAGGGCGTTCGCCGCAGCGAAGACATTCGGAATGCCGTCGAAGAAAGGCGCGAACCCGGAACCGTCGACGCCCAGAAGGTAGACAATTGCGATCCCGCCCGCGTAGAGCGCGAAATTATCTAGCCATCGACGCGACAAATTGTCGGCCGCTCGCCGAGCCGGCGCCGCTACCTCAGCAACCAGGACCGGAACGAAGATCGCAACGAACCACCAGGACGAATAGGAATTAAACCACTGTGCCCAGCGACTGATCACGCCTCAGGCAGTCTTACTTGCGTCGGCGCAACCCGCGAAAAGCCAAGATGCCCGCGACGCCAACACCGAGAACCGCCAGTGTTGCCGGCTCGGGAACGCCAGTGTGGTTGCCGCCGCCAGCGAGGGCGGTCGCCGCCATCGCCATGAGCAAGCTGAAGCTTGTGCCCAGAAGTCTCATTTCCAGCCTCCTCCGCAACACTGCGCACGACTGCTTACGGGCGCTGCGGATCGGCGTCAATCAGAAATTACAAAGTCGTGGCTCGGCCGTTATCCGCCGCCCGAAACGACCATCTCCGGCTTGGCGGTTTCAAGCTGCGCTAATTTGGCTTCCAGCAAAGCTTGATTGTGAAACAGCCGCCTGGTGGCCAGGCGAAGGAAGAAGAAGCCGAAGCGGGGGTTCTGGTAATAGAGTTGGCGGACGCGGTCATAGGTGATGACCAGAAGCTCCCCGTCGCGGACACATTCCAGTGTCTGGGTGCGGCGCTGGTCGGGCGCAACGAGGCCGAGCTCGCCCACCACCTCGCCCACCGGCAGCTCGATCCCGGTTTCGCGCAGCCGGAAATGGCCCGAGACGATGTAATACATCCGGTCGGCCTCGTCGCCGCGCCGGAACAGCACGTCGTGTGCCTTGACCCGGTGGCGGTGCATGAAGGGCTTGAGCCAGTCCATCGACCCGTCGCCGCGGGCTGCGGCCTCCACCTTGCGGGTGAGCTTGATCATCTGCACAAGCCGCAGCGCGTTCAGCGGCAGGACGATACCTTCCAGCGCGATCTCCGGAGCGGCGCCCTCCACGATCGCATAGGTGAGCAGGATGGCGTTGCTCATCAGCCCGACCGTACGCAGCGGGATCATTGTCTTCATCGCGTAGGTGGTGATGACGAAGGCGGCGCCGACATAGCCGATGATGTCGGGAACATTCATCGGCGGCATGAAGCGCATGAAGTCCATGCATTCAGGCCGCGCCGGCCGCCGCGTGATCGCGACACCACTCGGCGATCCTTGCGTGAGTGGCGAACCAGCAGCGGCCGCGCGCCTTCATGTGCGCGATCAGCCGCTCAAGCAGCGCGATGCGTGAGCGGTGGCCCGTGATGTGCGGGTGCATGGTGAGCAGAAACAGCCCGCCCTCCTCCCAGGCGCCGTCAAACTCGGCCCGGAAGATTTCCTCCACGGCGGAAGGCGGGGTGTAGGGGCGCAGCGCCGAGAAGCGGACCATGTTGAAATAGACCGCATCGTCCCGGATCCATTCGGGCGGCAGCTCGACGATCCCGGTGGCCTCGCCGCCGTCGGTCAGCTCATAGGCGTCGTCGTCGGCCATCAGGCTGCTGTCGTAGAGAAGGCCCATCTCGCGGATGATGCGGAGCGTGTTGACCGAGAAGTCCCAACTCGCGGTTCGCATCCCGACCGGCGGCTTGCCGGCGAGCTTCGCCAGCGTCTCGGCCGCGCGGAAGCTCAATTCGCGCTCAGCCTCATAGGGCAGGGTGGTGTTCGCTTCGTGGATCCATGAGTGGATGCCGATCTCGTGGCCGTCGGCGGCGACGGCGCGCACCTCGTCTTGGTGCAGCAGCGCCGAGACCGCCGGGTAGAAGAAGGTGGCCGGGATCGATTCGCGTTCCAGGAGCCGCCTTATGCGCGGCACGCCCTGGCGGGCGCCGTACTGGCCCTGGCTGATCCGCATCGGGCTCTCGTCGGCGTCGCGCAGCGGGATCGTCTCATGGTCGGCGTCGAACGAGAGCGCCACGGCGCAGGAGGCGCCGTCCGGCCAGTGAGTCGGGCGCAGGCTGCGCCCGGCGCGCGCGCGGCCGACGATCCGGCGCCAGACCGGCTCGGCCCACTGCCAGGGGTCGCCGTCGGGATGCTTGGGCTTGTCCATCGGAAAGCTCCTTCTATCGGCCGCCGTCTACCTGAAGGATCTGGCCATTCACGAAGCCAGCGAGGTCGGAGGCGAAAAACACCACTGCATTGGCGATGTCTTGCGCCGTTCCCAGCCGCTTCATGGCGATCCGCTCGACGAGCGCCTTCTGCCCCTCCGGCCCGTAGCTCCGCCACTGCCTTTCCGTCGCCGCGTTGGTGCGGACGAAGCCGGGTGCCACGCTGTTCACGGTGATGTTGAACGGACCGAGCTCGTGGGCAAGCTGGCGAGTGAGCCCCACCACGGCGTGCTTGGCGGCGCAATAGGCCTGGATACCGGTGAGCGAGGGCTGCAAGCCGGCGCCGGAACTGATGGTGACAATGCGCCCGGCGCCGGCACGTTTCATGGCGGGCGCAGCGGCGCGGCTGAGCGCGAAGGCGGCCCCGACATTGATCGCGAAAATGCGGTCCCAATCGGCGTCCGGCACGTCCTCGATCGGGCGCGGCTGCTGGCCGGCGACGCCGCCCGCGTTGTTGACGAGCACATCGACCGCGCCGTCCGTTTGCGACTCGATCCGGGCGATCCAGCTTGCGGCGGCCGCGCGGTCGGTCAGGTCGAGAACCTCTGTCGCGACGCCAGCCCTGGCGGTTTCCGCGAGCTCCTCGGCCGAGAGGTCGCAGCCGAACACGCGCGCGCCGAGGCCGGCGAAGGTCTCCGCGATGCAGCGGCCGAAACCGTGGCCGGCACCGCTGACGACGACGGTCTTGCCGTCGAACCGGATCCGCATCGGCGCCTCACATGTTGTACTGGAAGCCGTCCACCTTGAAGTCCTGCCCGGTGATGTAGCAGGGCTCGCTCGCTGCGAGGAACACGACAAGCTGGGCAACGTCCTGCGGCGTGCCGACGCGATGCAAGGCGATGCCGTCGCGCGCGATTTGCGCGCCGCGCTCGGTGATGACGGGGTTTTTGGCAAGCTCGGTCTCGATCAGGCCGGGGCAGATCGCATTGATCAGGATCGCCGGGCCGAGCTCCTTGGCGAGCGCGCGCGTCATGCCGAGGATGCCCGCCTTCGCGGCGGCGTAGGAGAATTTGCTGAGCGCGGCGGTGACACCGCCCGAATGGGCGTTGAGCGACGACATCGAGGCGATGCGCCCGCCGCCTTGCGCCAGCATGATGGGCGCGACCGCGCGGATGTAGTTGAAGCAGCTCTTGAGGTTGATCGCGATGGTGCGGTCGAACTCCTCCTCGGTGATCTCCAGGATGCCTTTCGGCATCGGGCGCCCGGCATTGTTAAGCAGGAAATCGATCCGGCCGAAGCGCGCCTGCACCTCCGCCGCGACCGATTGTGCCCGCGTGTGATCGGCGACATCGCCCGCGAGACAGAGCGCCGGCTGGCCGATCGCCTCGATCTCGCCCGCGGTGCGTCGCATCTCGGGTTCAAGCAAATCGACGAGGGTGATGGCGAAGCCGGCGCGGGCGAGCGCGTGCGCGCAGGCGCGGCCGATGCCGCGCGCGCCGCCGGTGACGATCGCGACTTTCTGCGTCATCAGCCAAGCTCGCGGTGCGCGGTTTCCGGCATCTGCCAGATGACGAGGAAACTCACCACCGCCGCGGCGATAACGTAATAGGCCGGCGAGAGGGGCGAGCCGGTGGCGGCGATCAGCCAGGTGGCAATGAACGGCGCGAAGCCGCCGAATATCGCCACCGCCAGCGCATAGGCCGGCGTCATCCAGCTTGAGCGGCCGATGGTGCGGAACATCTCCGAGATCGCCGCCGGACCCGCGCCCGAGAACAAGGCGATCGCCGCGCCGAACAGGACTTGAATCCCGAGCAATGTGGCGAAGCCGGGCTTGCCCAGGATCACGTTGAACAGCGGCACGGTGGTGATGGCGAAAAAGGCGCAGGAGAGAAGCAGCAGCGGCTTGCGCCCGATCCTGTCGGAGACGGCGCCGAAGATCGGGACCAGGATCATTAGCACCACAAGGCCGATCGTGTTCGACCACAGCGCCTCGGCGGCGGTGAAGCCGCCGTGCAGGCGGGTAAAGGTGGGCATGTAGGAGAGCAGGATGTAGAAGGCGACGGTCCAGTGGATGGTGAAGCCGAAGGCGCGCAGGGCGGCGACGAACGCGCCCTTGGCGGGCGCGGCGCCGGCCTCGGCGGCCTCGCGATAGGCGGGCGTTTCGTCCACGTTCCGCCGCAGCCAGACGCCGACGATCGCCAGAACGATGCCGAGCAGGAACGGCACCCGCCAGCCCCAGGCGGCGACGGTCTCCGGGCTCATGATCGAGGTGAAGAGGGCGCCGGTGCCGGAGCCGAGCACGAGACTGAGCGCGATGGAGGCTTGCTGGAAGCTGCCGTAATAGCCGCGTCGGTCAGCCGGCGCCCATTCCACCATGAAGGCGGTGGAGCCGCCCCATTCGCCGCCGGCCGAGAAGCCCTGGATCAGCCGCGCGATCACGAGCAGCACCGGCGCGGCAACGCCGATCGCGGCGTAGGTCGGCAAGACGCCGACCATCACGGTGCCGAACGCCATGCTCATGATCGTCAGGGTGAGGGCGGCCTTGCGGCCGTGCGTGTCGCCGAATCGGCCGATGACGATGCCGCCTAGGGGCCGCATGAGGAAGCCGACGCCGAACACGGCGAAGGAGGAAAGCAGCGAAGCGGCGGCGTCGCTCGCGGGGAAGAAGTTGCGGGCGATGGTCGTGGCGAAGAACACGTAGACGCCGAAATCGTACCATTCGAGCACGTTGCCGATGGCGGCGGCGAACACCGCTTTGCGGGTGTGGTGGAGCTGGATGGCCGAAGGCGCGGCTTCCGTCGCGGTCGCGTAAGCCATGTTCGTGCTTCCGTTTTGGTTGGCGTTCGGGACGCGGGCGCGTGGATCGCGCCACGCAAGGGGCAGGCTGTCAAGCAGCGCCGGCGCTTCTGGCCGGGCGCACGCCGTTGGCGCCGATGTTAAAGTTTCGGACCGGCGTTGACAGCCGCCCGTGCGAGGCGGGCGAACTCCTCGATCGAGAGCGTTTCGGCCCGCCGTTCCGGCGCGATTCCCGCGTGCGCGAGCAACGCCGCCCCGCCCGCGCCGCGCAGGGCGCCGCGCAGCATCTTGCGGCGCTGGCCGAAGGCGGCGGCCGTGACGCGCTCGAGGCTCGCGAGCAGCGCCGGCGTGGGCTGCGTCGCGTGCGGCACGAGCTGCACGACCGCCGAGGAGACCTTGGGCGGCGGCACGAATGCCTCGGGCGGCAGGCGCAGCAGGATGCGCGCCGCGCACACCGTCTGCGCCAGCACCGAGAGCCGGCCGTAGGTGGCTGTGCCCGGCGCGGCGACCAGCCGGTCGGCGACCTCCTGCTGGAACATCAGTGTCATCGCCTCGAAGGTGGACGCCTGCCGCAGCCAGCCGATCAGCAACGAGGTCCCGACATTGTAAGGAAGGTTGGCGACGATCCGGCGTGGCGGCGGGGCGAGCGTGGTCAAGTTGAGAGCGCGTGCATCCGCCTCGATCACGCGCAAGCGGCCGGATGCGGCTTGCTCCAGCTCGCGCAGCGCGCCGACGGCGCGGGGGTCGAGCTCTATCGCTGTGACGCCGGCGGCCGGGGAGGCGAGCAGGGCGCGCGTCAGCCCGCCTGGGCCCGGGCCGACCTCGATGACGTGGCGCCCGGCGAGATCGCCGGCGGCGCGCACGATGCGCGCGGTGAGGTTGAGGTCGAGCAGGAAGTGCTGGCCGAGCGCATGGCGCGCGGCGAGACCGTGGCGGGCGATGACGTCGCGAAGGGGGGGCAGCGAGGAAAGGTCCCCCTCCCCTAGCGAGACGAGGTTAGGGGGCGAGGGACCGAGCCGGTCGGCCCCCGCCCCCTGTCCCCCTCCGCCAAGGGAAGGGGGAACCCTAGCCGGTTCGTTTGTTACGACTTCGGCGCCTATCGCTCGACGCACATGGCCACACCCATGCCGCCGCCAATGCAGAGGGTGGCGAGGCCGCGCTTGGCGTCGCGCTTCTGCATCTCGTGCAGGAGCGTTACCAGGACGCGGCAGCCTGAGGCGCCGATCGGATGGCCGATCGCGATGGCGCCGCCGTTCACGTTCACCTTTGAGGTGTCCCAGCCGAGATCCTTATTCACGGCGATCGCCTGTGCGGCGAAAGCCTCGTTGGCTTCCACGAGGTCAAGCTGATCGGCCTTCCAGCCGGCCCGGCCCAGTGCCTTGCGAGTGGACGGGATGGGCCCGGTGCCCATCACCGCCGGATCGACCCCGGCGGTCGCGAAGGCGGCGATGCGCGCAAGCGGCTTCAGCCCGCGCTTGGCGGCCTCGGAGGCGCTCATGACCACCACCACAGCCGCGCCGTCGTTGATGCCCGAGGCGTTGCCCGCCGTCACCGTGCCGTCCTTGCTGAAGGCCGGGCGCAGCTTCGCCATCGATTCGATGCTGGCATCGTGGCGGATATATTCGTCATCGGCGATCACCACGTCGCCCTTGCGGCCCTTGACCGTGACGGGGGCGATCTCGTCCTTGAAGCGCCCGGCCTTCTGAGCCGCCGATGCCTTCTGCTGCGAAGCCAGCGCGAACTGGTCCTGCTCCTCGCGAGTGATCTGATAGGCACTGGCCACGTTCTCGGCGGTCGTGCCCATATGGTAGCCGTGGAAAGCATCCCACAGCCCGTCCTTCAGCATGGTGTCGATGAACTCGACGCCGCCCATCTTGGTGCCGTTCCGCAGATGGGCGGCATGGCGGGACATGCTCATGCTCTCCATGCCGCCCGCCGCGACGACCGCGCTCTCGCCAGTGCGGATCTGCTGGGCGGCTAGTGCGACCGCGCGCAGGCCGGAGCCGCAGACCTGATTGATGCCGAACGCGGTCTTGGCGTCGGGGATGCCCGCTGCGCGGGCCGCCTGGCGCGCCGGGTTCTGGCCTTCGCCCGCCGCCAGCACTTGGCCCAGGATCACCTCGTCCACGTCGCCCGGCTCCAGGTGCGCCCGCTCGATCGCGGCTTGCAGCGCCACGGTGCCGAGCTCATGGGCGGAAAGACCGGCGAGGCCGCCGTTGAAGCTGCCGACCGGCGTGCGGGTGGCCGACACGATGACGATGTCGTCCATGGGTGTTCTCCCCTCTCGATCGTTAGTTGTGTGGGTTTACGACGGCCCGCGCCTGGGCGGAAGCCGACTCCTGGATTGCGCCCGCCTCAGGGCTCCGCCGCAGCACGAGGAACAAGAAGCCGGTGGCGGCGATCGCCGCCCACCAGGAATCCGTGGTGATTTCGAAATTGACCGCCGACACCGCAAGCCCGGCCGTTATTGCCGCATAGGCGAACGGCCGCAGCGGCGGCGCGAGAAGCCACACCGCACGTACCAGCAATAGAGCGAACACCACTCCGATCGCCGCGCCCACGAAGCCGGTTTCGACCCAAAGCTGGAGCCATTGGTCGTGCGGATACATCCCCGGTCCGTGAACATAGTGGAAGCGGGCCAAGTCCGCCGCCGGCACCGGGACGAGATGCGCGGAGCCGAGCCCCCAGCCGAGCAGCGGGCGGCGCAGCACCGCACCGCTCATGTAGTCCCAGATTTCCAGCCGGTGCATGGCGGAGGGCTTGAGCAAGCCCGTGACGGCGGCGCGCTCGATGGCGAGCGCACGCAGCACGAACGGCCAGGTCAGCGCGGCGACGGCGATGCACGCCTGCATCGTCGGGCCGATCAGGCGCGGCAGGAGCAGGGTCGCGCCGAACACGACGAGGCCCGCCAGCGCCGCCGTTTTGCCCGCGAGGCTTGCCCCGAATGCGGCCACCAGCCCGACGATGAGCGCGAGGAGCGCCGCGCGTGCCCATCGCCGCCGGCAGCGGAAGAAGCCGAGCGCCGGCCAGCAAAGGATTACGAGATAGTCGATGCCGCGGTTGTATTTGGTCGGCGCGTCGATCAGCGCGCGGTGCGTCAGTGCCGCTTGCAGATGGTATCCGGTCTCCCGGTCCGCGCCGAACACCAGCGCGCCGGCGAGGATCGCCCAGAACAGCACGCTGAACAGCAAGCGCGGATCGCGCACCGCGGGCGCGGGCGCGGCTTGCAGCGCGAGGAAGGCGAGCGATCCGGCGAAGATCGCCACGATCTCCAGTGCCGCGTCGAGGCTTGTCCAGGGCGCCAGCGACCAGAGCGCGCTCGCTGCGCCGAGCACGGCGAAGGCGATGGCGAGCGCGAGCCAGCGTGGATCGGCGCGCGGCGCGGCCGCGGCGAAGGCGAATTGATGGAAGAGGCAGAACGCGCCCGCCGCGAACACAATGTCCGCGTACGACGGCCCGCCCACCAAACCCACCGTCGGCAGCGCCGCATAGACGACGAGCCGCGCGCCGTCGCGCGCCGACGGGGCGCCCAGCAGTGCGAGCGCGCGCCACGGAGAAGGGGGGGGTTGCACGTTCTGGGAGATGGGGCGGGCCTTCCGAACCGGGCGCCCCAATAGGCGAGGGGCCACCGCCGCCGCAACCCGGACCCGGCGCCCGGCGATGGCCCAGGGGTGGACAGCGTCCTATATGTCGCGAGAACAGAACCCCGATCCCGTCGCGGAGCCCATTCGAATGGCAGCTACCTCAGAAAGTGCAGGCGCCGGCCTGGTGCCGGTAACGGTGCTCACCGGCTATCTCGGCGCCGGCAAGACCACGTTGCTGAACCGCATCCTGAGCGAGCAGCACGGCCGCAAATATGCGGTCATCATCAACGAGTTCGGCGAGCTTGGCGTGGACAACGACCTCGTGGTGGATACCGACGAGGAAGTGTTCGAGATGAACAACGGGTGCCTCTGCTGCACCGTGCGCGGCGACCTGATCCGCATCGTCGGCGGGCTGATGAAGCGGCGCGACAAGTTCGACGGCATCATCATCGAAACCACCGGCCTCGCGAACCCCGCCCCCGTGGCGCAGACCTTCTTCGTCGATCAGGACGTGCGCGCCAAGACGCGGCTCGATGCGATCGTGACGGTGGTGGACGCCAAGCACGTGCTGCAAAGGCTGGCCGACAGCCACGAGGCGCAGGACCAGATCGCGTTTGCCGACGTGATCGTGCTGAACAAGATGGACCTCGTCTCGCCCGATGAGGTCGCGGCGGTCGAGAAGCGCATTCGCGAGATCAACCGCTTCGCCGTAATCCACCGCACCGAGCGCGCCGCCCTGCCGATCGATCAGGTGCTGGAGCGCGGCGCCTTCGACCTCAGCCGTGTTCTGGAGTTGGCACCCGAATTCCTGGAGGGGGCAGACGAGCACGAGCACAACGAAGATGTTTCGTCTGTGAGTTTCGAGGTGGCGCGCCCGATCGACCCGGAGAAGTTCAACGCCTGGATCGGTTTGCTGCTTCAGGACAAGGGGCCCGACCTGCTGCGGACCAAGGGGATTCTCTATTACAAGAACGAGAATCGCCGCTTCGCCTTCCAGGCGGTCCACATGATCGCCGACGGGGAATTCATCGGCCCGGTGAAGGCGGGCGATCCGCGCCGCAGCAAGATCGTGTTCATCGGCAGGAACTTGAACCGGCCGCAGCTCCGGCGGGGGTTCGAGGCGACGCAGGCGGATGGCTGAGCCGCGTCCTCACCCGTCACGGTCTGCGGCCGTGCCGACCTCTCCCGCAGAGCGGGAGCGGTGTACGGGTTCGCCCCTCCCGCTTGCGGGAGAGGCCGGTGCGGCGAGCGCCGCGCCGGGTGAGGGCGTGCGGTGAGCGCCGCCGCGCCGCGCTTCCTGATCGAAGAGCGCGGCACGCGGCGCGATCTCGACGCGTTCGTCGTCGCCGCCCGCTTCGATCCGACCGGCAAGCGCGCCGCCTTCGCGCTCGGCGACGGTACGCTGCGGCTGCTCGACCCCGCGGCGCCCGAGAAGTGGCGCGAGGCGAAGGCCCATGACGGCGCCATTCTGACCCTGTCCGCCGATGCGATCCCGGGCGGCTTCGTCTCGGGCGGCGACGACGGCCGCGCCTGCCGCGTCGCGGACGACGGCACCGTCAGAGAACTCGCCAGCTTCGGCATGAAATGGGTGGAGCAGTCGGCAAGCTGGGCGGGCGAGCGCGGCAAGGGCGTCATCGGGCTCGGCGTCGGTAAGAACGTTTATCTGTTCGACGCCGCCGGGCGGAAGCTGCGCGAGTTGCCGCATCCTTCCACCGTCACCGGGCTTGCGTTTGATGCGAAGGGCAAGCGCATCGCCGCCTCGCACTACAACGGCGCGACGCTCTGGTTCGTCGCCAGCGACAGCCCGCGCCGGCTGGAATGGAAGGGCAGCCATATCGGCGTCGCGCTGCATCCGGCCGCCGAAGCGGTGGTCACGGCGATGCAGGAGAATGCGTTGCACGGCTGGGCGCTGCCGGACGGCAAACACATGCGGATGAGCGGCTATCCCGGCAAGACGCAATCCATGTCGTTCAGCCGCACCGGCAAATGGCTCGCCACTTCGGGGTCGGATGCGATGGTGCTGTGGCCGTTCTTTGGCGGCGGGCCGATGGGCAAGGCGCCGATGGAGCTTGCCGGCGGTGACGGCATCGCCTGCACGCGCGTCGCCTTCAACCCGCGCGACGACATCGTGGCCGGCGGCTTCGCCGATGGGCTGGTGGTGATCGCCGACGCCAACTCCTCGCGCATCCTGCCGGTTGCGCCCGCAACCGGTTCGCCGGTTTCCGCGCTTGCCTGGAGCCCGGACGGCGCGTTCCTTGCGTTCGGGACGGAGGCGGGCATGGCGGTGATGCTGGATTTCCGCCCGCGATGAAACAAAGGACGATCCGATGAGCGACCGCATTACCGCCAACGGCCTTTCGATGCCGCGCCTCGGTCTCGGGACCTGGGGGATGAAAGGCAAGGTCTGCCAGCGTTCGGTGGAGACGGGGCTCGAACTCGGCTACCGCCATATCGATACGGCGCAGATGTACGGCAACGAGGAGGATGTCGGCGCCGCGCTTGCAGCGACCAAGGTTCCGCGCGGCGACATTCACCTCACCACGAAGGTCTGGAACGACGACCTCACGCCGTCGGGCATCCGCCGCGCCTTCGAGGACAGCCTTTGCAAGCTCCGCACCGACTATGTTGATCTTTACCTGATCCACTGGCCCTCGCCCGCGATGGATCTGCGCGCGGCGATGGAGGGGATGATGGCGGTCCGCCGCGACGGACGCGCCCGGCGCGTGGGTGTGGCGAATTTCAGCGCCGCGATGGTGCGTGCGTGCCTCGATGAATGCGGCGCGGAGATCGCCGCTGAGCAGTTCGAATACCACGCCATGCTGCGCCAGCCGGCGCTGCTCGAGTTCCTGCGTGGGCGCGGCATTCCGATCATCGCCTATTCGCCGCTCGCCAAGGGCCGTCTGACCGGCGATCCGACGCTGCAAGCGATCGGCCGCAAGCACGGCGCCACCGCCGCGCAGGTCGCGCTCGCGTGGCTTCTTGAACAGCCGGATGTGACTGTGATCCCGAAGTCGTCGCGCCGGGAGGGGCTGGAGGAGAACATGGGCGCGCTCGGGCTACGGCTGGACGACGAAGACCGCGCGGCGATCGAAAAACTCCCCAAGGACCGCCGCTGCGTCAGCCCCGGCTTCGCGCCACAGTGGGATCAGACCGGGTAGGCTTCAGGGTCACGCGTGGACTTGGCCCATCGATGTCCGGTCAACTCCCGAGTTCGCACCTGCAGGCTATTGCGAGCATGACGATTGAAAGCAACCGCACAGCATCCTGAACCGGGAAGCCGCGGGCCACGCCCGGCCATGACGAGGCGTGTTAGACTCTCACCAGCCGAACCAGCGGAATCCGCCGCGTCGTTTTCTGCTGGTAGCTCTCGTAGGGCGGATAGATGGCAACCAGCTTCGGCCACAACGCCGCCCGCGCGGGTTCTTCCACTTCCTCGGCGCGCGCCGCGAAGCGGCGGCTGCCGACCTCTATATCCGCTTCGGGATTGGCGCGCAGGTTAAGATACCAGCCTGGGTGCGTCGGCGCCCCGCCCTGCGAGGCGACCACCACGAATGTCTCGCCGTCGCGAAAATACAGTAGCGGCACCGTACGGCGCCGGCCGGATTTCCGTCCGACCGTGGTGAGCAGACACACCGGCGCGCCCGAAGGGAATCTGCCCATCAGGCGCCCGCCGCTCGCGCGATAGACCCACACATTCAGCGCGCCGATCGCGCGCAGCGCCGTTTTCCGCATCGGTCAAATACGCACCTCGCCGCGCGCTTTGACCAGTCTCGCGTCCGCCGATATGTTCGTCCGGCTATATCGACGGGAGGTTCCGATGCGCCGGCGCACGCTTCTCACCGCACCCGCTCTCCTGGCGCTGCCGCGCCTCGCGCACGCCGCGCCGGTGCTGCGCGTCGCCTATGCCGGATCAATGGGCGTGGTCATGGATCGCGTACTCGGCCCCGATTTCGCCAAGGCTCAGGGATGCGAATACCAAGGCATCGCCCAGGGCGCCTATGGGCTCGCCCGGCTGATCGCCGCCGGGACGCTCCAGGCCGATCTATTCATCTCCATCACCGCCGGGCCGGTCCGCGTGGTGCAGCAAGCGGGCAAGGCGGGTCCGGCCACGCCGGTCGCCAGCACCGAGATGGTGATCGCCTATTCCAAGGAAAGTCGCTTCGCGCCCCGCTTCGCCAACGAGCCCTGGTGGAAGGTGCTGGAATCGCCGGGTCTGCGGTTCGGCCGCACCGATCCCGTTACCGACCCGCAGGGCCGCAATATCATTTTCACGCTCGAACTCGCGGAGCGGTTCTACGGCCAACGCGGGCTCGCCGAGCGCGTGCTCGGGCCGACGCAGAACCCGGCGCAGATTTTCACCGAACCCTCCCTGCTGAGCCGCCTCGAAGCGGGACAGCTCGACGCCGCCTCCGGCTATCGCAGCGCCACCGTTTCGCACGGCCTGCCGATGGTCGCGCTGCCGCCAGAGGTGAACCTCGGCGACCCGGCGATGGACGCCGAGTGGTACTCTAAGGTGTCGATCACGCTCGACGGCAAGGAGGTGAGGCCCGAGCCGCTCGTGTTCTACGCCGTGGCGCTGAACGGCGCCGCCGAACCCGCACTCGCACGCGCCTTCATTGCCTATCTCACCTCGCCCGCGGGCCAGTCCGCCCTGGCCGGCCACGGCTACTCGCCACCGCGCGGTGGGGTGCTGCCAGCTGCATGAAACCGATCGCCGCCACGCTCGGCCCGCTGGCACTGCTGTTGCTCGCTGCCCCGTTCGCCACCCTCGCCGTCCGCACCTCCTGGAGCGGCTTCGCGCTGAGCCAGCCCGACTGGGGCGCGGTCGCCACCTCGCTCGGGTACACCAGCCTCGCGATGCTGTTCGTCATCGCGCTCGGCACCCCGCTCGCGTGGCTGCTCGCCCGGTGGCGGTTCCCGTTCAAGGTCGCAGCCGAGGCGCTCGTACTGATCGGCCTGCTCACCCCGCCGCTCGCGCTCGGTATTTTGCTCGTCTCGCTGTACGGGCCGCTGAGCCCCGTCGGTGGCGGGCTCGGGCGCTTCGGGCTCGTGCTCACGAACACCCCGGCTGCCTTCGTGCTGGCGCAAATCTACGGGGCGCTTCCCTATTTCGTCGTCACCGCGCGTGCCGCGTTCGAGAACGTGCCGGGCGAGCTGGAGGGGATCGCGCTCACCCTCGGCAAGTCGCCCTGGATGGTGTTCCTGACCGTCACCTTGCCGCTCGCCCGCCTCGGGCTCGCCGCCGCGCTGGCACTTGCCTGGGTGCGCGCTCTCGGCGAGTTCGGAACGGCGCTGATCATCGCGTACTACCCGCAGGGGATTCCCGTGCGGCTCTGGGTCGATTTGCAGGATATCGGCCTCGCCGCCGTCTACCCGTTGCTCTGGGTGTTCTTCGCCTGTGCGCTGCCGCTGCCGCTGGCACTCGGCCTTGCCTCGCGGCGCGGGGGAATGCCAGCTTGAGCGCGGGTGCGGTCCTCGCCTTTCCGCAGCGCGACAGCATGGCCGAGGAGTGCGTCCCTCCGGCCACGCTTGCCATCGACTACGCGCTCAGTCGCCCGGTGCCGGTGCGCGCCCGCTTCGGTCTGCGCGGCTTTACCGTGCTGCTCGGCCGGAGCGGCGAAGGCAAGACCTCGCTCTTGCGCGCCCTCGCGGGCTTGCTGCCAGCCGAAGGCTCGCCGTGGCCCGGCCTCGCCCCCCAGCTTCGCCCGGTGGGCTACCTGCCGCAGGGCGCCAGCTTGTTCCCGCATCTCAGCATCTGGCGGAACGTCGCCTATCCGCTGCCGCGCGGCCCCGGGCGCCGGCGCGCCGCCGAGGCGTTGCTCGCGCGCTTCGGACTTGCCGAGCTTGCCGACCGCTCCCCGGTTACGCTCTCCGGTGGGCAGGCCCAGCGCGTCGCGCTCGCCCGCGCGCTCGCTCGCCGCCCCGAGGTGCTGCTGCTGGACGAACCTACCACCGCGCTCGACGCCGCAACCAAGGATGAAGTGCTCGCCGCCCTGGCGGATGATCTGCGCCGGCTCGCACTGCCCGCCCTCGCCGTCACACACGATCCCGCCGTCGCCGCCGTTGCCGACTGGATGGCGCTGATGGAGGACCATGCGATCGTGCAGGAAGGCCCGCCCGCCGCCCTATTCGCCCGCCCGGCGACGCCCGGCGCGGCGCGGCTGGTCGGCATCCGCAACCTCTTGCCCGGCCGCATGTGCGGCATGGCCGGGCGCTGGGCGGTGGTGGAGGCCGGCGGCCTTACGCTCCGCGCCGCCCTTCCGGCCGGCCGCGTGCTGAACGCGGGTGCCGCGGTCACGCTCGCCATCCGCTCCGAGGATTTCGAGCTGCCTGCCCCCGGCTCCGTGCCGCAAGCGCAGGGCGAGGCCAATGCAATCGAGCTCGCCGTCGCCGCGATGCGCCGCGAGGGCACCTCGGTCCGCCTCCTGACCCAGGGCCCGGCCGCGCTCGACATTCTCCTCGGCCGTGCCGCCGCCGGGACCGTGCGGCTCGCGCCGGGGATGCAACTCACCGCGCTGGTTCGGCCACAGGTCATCCATATCATCGCGCGCGATTGACGGCGCGGTTACGGCCCGTGCGTTCCGGTGGCGTATATTCGGGTGATTATGTAAAAGGCAGCCGCTGCCCGCATGAATCGGATCACCCCGCTCGACGCGCGCGCCCCGCTCGCCTTCGCTCCGCCAGCGTCCGTTGGGCGCCGGCACCGTCTGCGCCGGCTGCTGCGCCGCATCGCCCGCGTGCCCGCGCGCTGGATCTATGCCGGCTACGAGCTACGGCTGCTGCACGAGGTGCAGTTGGCCCCGATGCCGCGCCACGTCGGCCTCATTCTCGACGGCAACCGCCGCCATGCACGCGAGGAAGGCGTACAGGATTTCCGCCGGATCTACGAAGCCGGCGCGCGCAAGCTGGACGAAGTGCTCGATTGGTGCGCCGAGCTCGGCGTGCGCGCTGTTACGCTGTGGGTGTGCTCGACCGACAATCTCGCCCGCCCCGCCGAGGAAGTGAGCGGGATTTTGGCGGCAGTCGAATCGAAGATGCGCGCATTGGCGGCCGATCCGCGCATCCACGCGATGGGCGTGCGGGTGCGCGCGATCGGCCGGCTCGACCTGTTGCCGCCGAGCCTGCGGGCGACGCTCGCACAAGCAGAACAAGCCACGGCAGGCAACCGGCAGATGACGCTCACCATCGCTGCCAACTATGGTGGGCGGGAGGAGATCGCCGACGCGCTGCGTTCATTGCTGCGCTGCTGCGCCGGCGAGGGAATGACACTGGAAGAGACCGCCGAGGCGGTGACGCCGGAAACCATCGGCCGGCACCTCTATTCGCCCGATTTGCCCGACCCGGACCTGATCATCCGCACGAGCGGCGAAGTGCGGCTGTCGGGGTTCCTGCTGTGGCAGAGCGTGTACAGCGAATTCCACTTCACGGACGTAAACTGGCCCGCCTTCCGCCGCATCGACCTGCTACGCGCGATCCGCACGTTCCAGCGGCGGGACCGGCGGTTCGGGAGGTAGCCTCAAATATTCGCGGATGGCTTCTTGTTCTAATCCGAACCCGTTACAAATCTTGCCGACAAACGCCGTTTTGAGCGCGAGAACAAGTAGCCTTGGATGATCTTGGTTCTCCCATCGAACCAAGCAGACATGTCGATGCCATGCGTGCGTTCACTTATCGTTCTAGCCTCAGCGATGTTCGGTATCGTGAGTAAGCGGCCGCCACCGTCGACTTCAAACGAGCCAATTAGCGTCGCGTGCGAACCCTAATAGCTGTTTGGGTCCGACCAATTCACTAACGCCAGGATGTTCGCCACCATCTAGTCTGGATTGGCAGAACCGAATTGCGTGACGGCTCCGGATATATGATCAGCGACCCTGTTGAAGGTGGGATCTGGACGCATATCCCCGACCATCTCGAACGGCTTAGCCACGGCTAGCTGCTCGTCCAGCCACCCATCGCGAGGCGACTTCACCTCGCAGAAAGCAAAGCGTTTGTCATCGCGGCGGAAGTCGAGAAACGCTCCTCAAATCACCGAATCGTCCGATCCGCCCCCGCCGCCGCTCCAGTCCCCGCCGCCCGCGTCCCAGCCGCCGCCGGGGTCGGTGGCACCTGGATCGGCGCCGCCGGCATCCCAGCCGCTGTTGTCGGGCGCAGCCTGGCCCGGATCGTTCCAAGCGTTGGGGTCGCTCGTGCCCTGGTCCCACTGGCCCTGATCAACATAGCCCTGGCCCGCGGACGGATCGGCCCACGGCCCGGCCGCGCCGGGCTCGACCGTCGGCGCGCCCCACGGGCTGCCGCCGCCGAAGCCGCCGCCGGCGAAACCCTGGCGCGGGGAGAACATGTCGCGGATCGCATCCGCCGCCAGCACGCCCCCGGCGACGCCCGCCGCTGTGGTGAGCGCCGAGCCCAAGAATCCGCTGCCGCCGCGCTGGAACATCCCGGCTTGATAGCCGGGCGGATATTGCGGCAGCGGCGGCGCGTATTGCGGCTGCTGGTATTGCGGCGGGGCCTGCCCTGGCTGACCCCACGGGCCGCCGGGCGGCGGCCCGGCCGGGGCGCTGCGCCCGCCGCCGAACAGGCTCGAGAAAAACCCGCCGCCCTGGCCGCGGCCCTGGCCCTGCTGCAATTGCTGCACCGCCTGCTGGAGTTGTTGGACCTGCCATTCGAGCTGCTTGATGCGGTTCTGCGCCTCGATCAGCGCGTGCTCCTGCACGAAGGCGAGCTGGGTGATCCGGTAGCGTGCCTCCGGGTAACGCTGGAACTGTTCGGCGATGAACCGGTCGGCCTCAGGATCGACCGGCGGCAGCGCCGGCTGCGCTTGCGGCTGCGTCGCCGGGACCGACGCCACGCCCCAGGGCGATTGCGGTGCAGCCACGCCGCTCACGCGCGCGACGAAGGCGGCGATGATGTCGCGTTCCTCGTTGGTCATCCTGGCTCTCCTGGCCTCCGTGCCGTGGCCGCGGGCGGCGGTTGTGTGGCTGAAGGTGGCCTCGGCCAGGGCCACATTCAACGCGCACCCTGCCTTGCCGCCCTGCCGGGCGAATGCTTTACGGTGCGCCGCACCAACGCCCGACTGCCATGAGCACCGAAGCCGCCCGACGTCTGACCTTCCAGGACCTGATCCTGACCCTGCACCGTTTCTGGGCGGCGCAGGGGTGCGTGATTTTGCAGCCGTACGACATGGAGATGGGTGCAGGCACGTTTCACCCGGCCACCACGCTGCGCGCTCTTGGGCCGAAGCCGTGGCGCGCCGCATACGTTCAGCCGAGCCGCCGCCCGGGCGATGGCCGCTACGGGGAGAACCCGAACCGGCTCGGCCACTACTACCAATATCAGGTGATCATGAAGCCGAGCCCACAGGACGCGCAGGAGCTGCTGCTCGCGAGCTACCGCGCGATCGGGCTCGATCCCTTGCGGCACGATTTCCGCTTCGTCGAAGACGACTGGGAGAGCCCCACCTTGGGCGCCTGGGGCCTCGGCTGGGAGGTCTGGTGCGACGGTATGGAGGTCGGCCAGTTCACCTATTTCCAGCAGGTCGGCGGGATTCCCGTCACTTTGCCGAGCTTCGAGATGACTTACGGGCTCGAACGGCTGGCGATGTACGTGCAGGACGTGGGCAACGTGTTCGAGCTGGATTTCAACGGGGCGGGCGTGACCTATGGCGACGTGTTCCTGCGCGCCGAGCGCGAATACAGCGCCTACAGCTTCGAGCGCGCCGACACGGCGATGCTGGAGCGCCATTTCGCCGACGCCGAGGAGGAATGCGAAGCCCTGCTCGATCCCGCCCGCAACCGGCGCCTCGCGCTGCCAGCCTACGACCAGTGCATCAAGGCGAGCCACATCTTCAACCTGCTGGACGCACGGGGCGTGATCAGCGTCGCAGAGCGAGCGAGCTATATCGGGCGGGTGCGGGCGCTGGCAAAGGCGTGCTGCGAGGCGTGGGTGGCGGGGGAGGAGTGACGGCGGTGGACGGGGTGCTGACAAGCGTAGAGCGACGCGGCGTCCCGGCTGGCCGACGAACTGGCGCGCCTGACCGGCGAAGACGTGACAACCGCTGTGACCAAGGCGATCCGCGATCGGCTGGACCGCGCGGCGAAAATTCAGGAGGGGATGCGGAAACTGCGGGCGTTGACCGCGGAGCTTCGCGCGCATCTGACTGGGCCTGTCAGCTCCGATCGCAGTTGGCTCTATGACGAGAACGGTCTTCCCAGATGATGATCGACGGATCGGCGATGCGCCTGCGAAGCTGTCTAACGAGCCGCTGCTGTTCAGGGGCAATAATTTCGGCCAGACCGGCGTGCATTCCGCGCTGAGCCGCTGATTATGCCCGAGCTTTTCATCGAACTTTTCAGCGAGGAGATCCCCGCCCGGATGCAGGCGAACGCGGCTGCTGAGCTCGCGCGGCTTGCCGCCGCCTCGCTCGCGCCGCTCGCGCCGCGCAATACCGAGACGTTTTTCGGCCCGCGACGCATTGCGCTCCGCGCCGACGTCGCGCGCGAGGTTGCCGCCATCGCCAGCGTGGAACGCGGCCCGCGCGTCGGCGCACCCGAACAGGCGCTCGCCGGTTTCCTCCGCAAGCACAATGCCGCGCGCGCACACCTTCGCGAGGAAGGCGGCTACTGGGTGCTAGAGAAATCCGCCGCCGCCCAGCCCGCCGCGGCGCTGATCGCGCGCGAGATGCCGCCGCTCCTGCAGCGCTTTCCCTGGCCCAAGTCGATGCGCTGGGGCGCCGGCAGCGCCTTCACCTGGGTCCGCCCGCTGAGGCGGATCGTCTGCCTGCTCGACGGCGAGGTGGTGCGCTTCGATCTGCGCGACGGTGATGACGACGGGCACGGACTTGCCGCTGCCGATCTCACGGAGGGCCACCGATTCCACGCGCCGGGCCCGGTGCGCGTCGCCTCCTGCGCCGACTGGCAGGAACGGCTCGCCGAGCACCGCGTGCTGGTGCGTGCCGAGGAGCGCCGCCACCGCATCGCCGCCGGGCTCGCGGCCGAGGCGGCTGCGCGCGATCTGATGCTGGTGGATGATCCCGCGCTGCTCGATGAGGTGGCGGGTCTGGTGGAATGGCCGGTGCCGCTGCTCGGCCGCATCGACCCGGCCTTCATGGATCTGCCCGTCGAGGTCATGCAGGTCTCGATGCGCGTGAACCAGCGGTATTTCGCGCTGCGCACGCAGGACGGAGCGCCGGCGCCCTGGTTCGGGTTCGCGGCCAATATCGAGGCTGAGGACGGGGGTGCGGCAATCATTGCCGGCAATGAGCGCGTGCTGCGCGCCCGCTTCGCCGATGCGCGGCATTTCTGGGATCTCGACCGGCGCACGCCGCTTGCGGAGCGCGTCCCGGCGCTCGACGGCATCATTTTCCAGGCCAAGCTCGGCTCCCAGGGCGCGCGCGTATCGCGGCTGCGGGCGCTCGCGCGTCATATCGCCCCGCTCGTCGGTGCCGATCCCGATCTGGCGGACCGCGCCGCGATGCTCGCCAAGGCCGATCTCGTCACCGGCATGGTGGGCGAGTTTCCCGAATTGCAGGGCGTGATGGGCCGCTACTACGCGCTGCATGATGGCGAGCCCCAGGCGGTCGCCGACGCGATCCGCGATCATTACGCGCCGAAAGGTCCGTCCGACGCGGTGCCCGCCGCACCGGTCTCGGTCGCCGCCGCGCTCGCCGACAAGCTCGACCAGCTCGCCGGGTTCTTCGCCATCGGCGAGAAACCCACCGGATCGGGCGACCCGTACGCGCTGCGCCGCGCCGCGCTCGGCGTCATCCGCATTGTCCGGGAGAACGGGCTGCGCCTGCCGCTCGCCCCCTTGATCGCGCAGGCCGGGGCTGCGTTCGCGACGCCCGCGTCCGTTAACGACCTGCTCGGCTTCATCGCCGAGCGGTTACGCGTCCAGCTTCGCGCCGAAGGTGCGCGCCACGACGTGCTCGCCGCCGTGTTCGCCGCTGGCGGCGATGACGATCTGGTGCGTCTGCTGGCGCGCGCCGACGCGGTTGCCGCGCTGCTCGGCACGCCGGACGGCGGGGACCTGCTGACCGCCTATCGACGCGCGGCCAACATTCTCCGCATCGAGGGCCGCAAGGACGGCCCGCACCAGGGCACGCCCGATCCCCAGCTGTTGAACGAACCAGAGGAGCTGGCGCTCGCCGCCGCGCTCGACCGCGTCGCGCCTGCGATCGAGGCCGATCTCAAGGCCGAGCGTTTCACGGAGGCGATGGCTTCGATGGCCGCATTGCGGGCGCCGCTCGATGCGTTCTTCGATCGTGTCACCGTCAACGCCCCCGAACCCAATTTGCGCCGCAATCGTCTCCTTCTGCTCCGCCGCATCCAGGCCACGATGGACCGCGTGGCGGACTTCGCGGCGATCGAGGGATAGCGTGTCCCAATCCGACCAAGGGCGAACCCGATGACCAAGTGGGTATACAGCTTCGGTGCCGGCCATAACGAAGGGCGCGCGGACATGCGCGACCTGCTCGGCGGCAAGGGGGCCAATCTCGCCGAAATGGCGTCCATCGGACTACCGGTGCCGCCCGGGTTCACTATCACCACCGAAGTCTGCACCGCGTTTTACGAGAACAACCGCAACTATCCCTCCGACCTCAAGCCGCAAGTCGAGGAGGCGCTGGCCCGCGTCGAGACAGCCGTCGGCCGTCGCTTCGGCGACCGGGCCCAGCCACTGCTCGTCTCGGTCCGCTCGGGCGCGCGCGTGTCGATGCCCGGCATGATGGATACCGTGCTCAATCTCGGCCTAAACGATGACACGGTGGATGGGCTGGCGCGCGATGCGGGCGACGACCGCTTCGCCTGGGACAGCTACCGCCGCTTCATCCAGATGTACGGTTCGGTGGTGATGGGCGTCGATCACCACCGTTTTGAGGAAATCATCGAGGCCGCGAAGCTGGAAACAGGTGCCATCGAGGACACCGCGCTCTCCGCGCACGACTGGCGCGGCGTCGTGGACGGCTACAAGGAGATGATCCGCCGCGAAACCGGCAAGCCCTTTCCGCAAGACCCGCACGAACAGCTTTGGGGCGCGATCGGTGCGGTGTTCGGCTCGTGGATGAACCCGCGCGCCATCACCTACCGCCGCCTGAACGACATCCCGGCCGAATGGGGCACCGCCGTCAACGTGCAAGCGATGGTGTTCGGCAACATGGGCGAGGACTGCGCGACTGGGGTGTGCTTCACGCGCGACCCGTCCACCGGCGAAAACATGTTCTACGGTGAGTATCTGGTGAACGCGCAGGGCGAGGACGTGGTGGCGGGCATCCGCACGCCGCAGCCCTTGCTCAAGGTGCGTGCCAAGCCCGGCGAGACCGCGATGGAAGAGGCGATGCCGCAGGCTTTCGCCGAGCTGATGGAGGTGCGCCGCCGCCTCGAAGAGCACTACCGCGACATGCAGGATCTGGAGTTCACGGTGCAGCAGAACCGGCTCTACATGCTGCAAACGCGCAACGGCAAGCGCACTGCCGCGGCCAGCCTGAAGATCGCGGTCGACATGGCGCGCGAGGGACTGATCGACCAAAAGGAGGCGGTACGCCGCGTCAATCCGGGCGCGCTCGACCAGCTGCTGCATCCGACGCTCGATCCCAAGGCGCCGCGCACGCTGTTCGCGCGCGGCCTTCCGGCGAGCCCCGGTGCCGCGTGCGGCTCGGTGGTATTCAGCGCCGACGAAGCGGAATCCCGCGCCGCCAAGGGGGAGTCGGTGATCCTGGTACGGATCGAAACCAGCCCCGAGGACATTCACGGGATGCACGCCGCGGCGGGCATCCTGACCACGCGCGGCGGCATGACGAGCCACGCCGCCGTGGTGGCGCGCGGCATGGGCCGGCCGTGCGTGGCGGGCGCTGGCGGCATCACCGTCGATTACAACGCGCAGACGCTCTCGGCCGGACACAAGGTGATCCAGGCGGGCGAAACCATCACCCTCGACGGCGCGACAGGCGAGGTGTTCGTAGGCTCCGTGCCGATGGTGGAGCCCGTCCTATCGGGCGATTTCGCTACGCTGATGGAGTGGGCCGACGAAGCCCGCACGATGACGGTGCGCGCCAACGCCGAAACGCCGCTTGATGCGGAGACCGCGCGCAAGTTCGGCGCCGAGGGCATCGGCCTCTGCCGCACCGAGCATATGTTCTTCGACCCCGAGCGCATCGGCGCGGTGCGGCAGATGATCATGGCAAACGACGAGGCGGGTCGGCGCGCCGCACTCAACCGCCTGCTGCCCTTCCAACGCGCGGACTTCCGCGACCTGTTTCGCATCATGGCGGGCCTGCCGGTGACGATCCGCCTGCTCGACCCGCCGCTGCACGAGTTCCTGCCGCACGCCGATGCCGAGCTGGCCGAGGTCGCCGACGCGCTCGGCACGGATGTGGAAACGATGCGTCGCCGCGCCGCGGAGCTGGCCGAGGCCAACCCGATGCTTGGGCATCGCGGCTGCCGGCTCGGCATCTCGTTTCCCGAAATCTACGAGATGCAGGCGCGCGCCATCTTCGAGGGGGCGCTCGACGTGGCGAAGGAAAGCGGCGCCGCGCCGGTGCCGGAGATCATGATCCCGCTGGTCGGCACCCGCCGCGAGCTCGAGCTTACCCGCGCGCAGGTGGAAAAGGTCGCGGCCGAGGTGTTCAAGGAAGCTGGACAGGAGCTCGAGTATAGCGTCGGCACCATGATCGAGCTGCCGCGCGCGGCGATCGTCGCCGACCGGATCGCCGAGGTGGCCGACTTCTTCAGCTTCGGCACCAACGATCTGACGCAGACCGTATTCGGCTTGTCGCGCGACGATGCGGGCAAGTTCCTGCCGCAATATATTGAGAAGGGCATCATTCCCAAGGACCCGTTCGTCTCGCTCGACATCGACGGCGTCGGCGCTATGGTGCGGATCGCCGCCGAGAAGGGTCGTTCGGTGAAGCCAAACTTGAAGCTTGGCATTTGCGGCGAACACGGCGGCGATCCCGCCTCGATCGCGTTCTGCCAGGGTGTCGGGCTCGATTACGTCTCGTGCAGCCCCTACCGCGTGCCCGTGGCGCGGCTCGCCGCCGCGCAGGCCGCCATCGGCTCGGCCGGCGACCGTACGGTGTAAGCCGGGTGCAGCCGCGCGTCGCCCTGTTCGTCACTTGCCTCGTCGATCTCTGGCGGCCGACGGTCGGCTTCGCCGCGATCCGCCTGCTCGAACTGGCGGGCTGTCACGTCGAGGTGCCGCGCGCGCAGACCTGCTGCGGGCAGCCCGCCTATAACTCGGGCGACCGCGCCAGCGCGCGCGATCTCTGCCGCGGGCTGATCGAGGCCTTCATCGGCTATGATTACGTGGTCGCCCCGTCCGGCTCCTGCGCCGGGATGCTGCGCCACCATTTGCCGCACCTGTTCGACGACGACCCCAATCTGCGCCCCCGCGCCGACGCGCTCGGCGCCAAGGTGTACGAGCTGACGAGCTTCCTGGTCGATGTGATGAAGCTCGATCCCGCCTCGCTGCCCAGGCACGCGGGCCGCGTCACCTATCACGACAGTTGCAGCGGGCTGCGCGAGATGGGCGTGAAGGAACAGCCGCGCGCGCTCTTGCGCGGCGCCGGGGCCGAGATCGTGGAGATGAGCGATCCGGAAGTCTGCTGCGGCTTCGGCGGCACGTTCTGCGTGAAATATCCGGCGATCTCCACCCGCATGGTTGCCGACAAGGCAGCCGACATCGCCCGCACCGGGGCGCCGCTCGTGCTCGCGGGCGACCTCGGCTGCCTGCTCAACATCGCCGGCCGCTTAAGCCGCGAGGGGCGTGGCGTGGCGGTGCGCCATGTGGCCGAGCTGCTGGCCGGCATGGGGGACGCAGTGCCGCCGATCGGCGAGGCGCGTTCCCGGAGATAGGCGTCGCGACGCTTACCCGGCGTCCGCACTGGCAGGGCCGGAGGCGCTGCCCAAATGGGCCAGCAGCGCCGCCCCGGTGCGGATGCCGGCGTAGAAGCAATCCACTTTCAGGTTTTCATTTGGGGCGTGGTTCGCCTCGTCGGCGTTGGCATACGGCACCACGAAGGCGGGAACGCCGAGGATCTTCGTGAACACGTAATCAGGCAGGCTGCCGCCCATGGTCGGATAAAGCAGCGGCTCAACGCCCTGCGCGGCGACGATCGCCTGCCGAATGGGCTCGGCGAACGGGGAGTCCATCGGCGTTTTCGACGGCAGCATCCCGTCCAGCGGCACGAACTCCACCTCGGGCGCGTAGCGCTTCACGTGCGCCGCAACTTTCGCCAGCACATCGGCCGGGGTCTGCGCCTCCACCAGCCTTATGTCGCACTTCGCCACCGCCTCGCACGGCAGCACCGTCTTGACCCCGGGACCGCCATAGCCGCCGTGCAGCCCATTGATCGTCAGTGTCGGGTGAAACATCGTGCGGTCGTAGAACGGTCGGTCCTCCGGTGCGTCCAGGCGCTCGACCCCGAGCTCCGCCTTTACGCCTTCCAGATCAAGCGGCAGGCGCGCCGCCGCTTCGCGCTCCAGCTTGCCGGGCGGCACGATCGCATCGTGCAGCCCCTCGATCGTAATCGTGCCGTCCGGCCGCTTCATGGTCGCGAGCAGGTGCACGAGCGTCCAGATCGCGTTCGGCACGACGCCGCCGAAGTTGCCCGAATGCACGTCGCGCTTGGCGGTGCGGGCGCGCAGCTCGAAGCCCGCCATCCCGCGCACGCCAAACGTCACCGTCGGCCGGCCGGAGGGATGGATCGGGCCGTCGGCGGTGATGACGAGATCGGCGCGCACACGCTCGCGGTTGGCGCGCACGAACTCGGCGATGTGCGGGCTGCCGACCTCCTCCTCGCCTTCCAGCAGCACGACGACGTTGCAGGGCAACCGTCCGTGCACGGCAAGATGCGCCTCGATCGCCAGCAATTGCGCGAAATGCTGGCCCTTGTTGTCACCGGCGCCGCGCGCATAGATGCGGCCGTCGCGGATGGTCGGCTCGAAGGGCGGGCTGATCCACGCCTCCAGCGGGTCGGGTGGCTGCACGTCATAATGCCCGTACAGCAGCACGGTCGGCTTGCCGGGCGCCTGGTCCCAGCGCGCCAAGATCATCGGATGGCCTGCGGTCGGCACCGCCTCGGCGTGCAGGCCCATGGCATTCAGGTGCCGAACGAGCAGCGCCGCCACTTCCCTGATGCCGACATTCTGCGCGCTGATGCTGGGATGACGCAGATAGTCCATCAGGCGCGCGAGCGAGCGGTCGCGTTCGGAATCGATGCGGGCAAGGACGGGGGCAAGCTCGATCATGGTGCCTCGCAAACGGTGAGCAGGATCGCGCCGGACGGATGCACCGTCCCGCGCCAGCCCGGCGGCACGATCGTCGTCGCGTCGAGCTGTGTCACGATCGCCGGTCCGGCAAAGCCGTCACCCGCGCCGAGCGCGTCCCGCGCATAGACGGGCACCTCGGCGGCGCCGGATGCGAGATGCACCCGGTGGCGATGCAGCGGAACCGCGCCGGTTCCCGGCGGCAGCGCGGCGATCTCGGGGCGGGGCATCATGCCGGTTGCCTCCACGCGCAGTGTCACGATCTCCGCCTCGGCGCCGAGCGTGAAGCCATAGAGGCTCTCGTGCGCGGCGGCGAACGCCGCCTCGATCCCGCTTCGCGTCGCGGTCCACGGCACCGAGATCTCGCCGCCCTGGCCGCGATAGCGCATTAACGCGACCCGGCTCAGCCGGCGCGCCGCTTGCGGCACGCCTTCGGCGGCGAACCACGAGGCCGCCTGCGCCTCAAGGGCGGCGAACATCTCCTCGGCGGCGGCGACATCGACCGGCCCGGCCTTGGGCAATGTCCGGCTGAACTCCGCCTGCAAATCAGCGGAGAGCAGCCCATCGGCGCACAGAACGCCGGGCGCGGGCGGAATCATCACCCGCGAAATGCCGAGCAATTCGGCCAGCGCGCAGCCATGCAACGGGCCGGCGCCGCCAAACGGCACGAGCGTGAAGTCGCGCGGATCGTGACCGCGCTCGACCGAAACCACGCGCAGCGCGCCCATCATGTTGTTGTCCACGATCGCGAGAATGCCGCGCGCAGCGTCCTCGAGCGACAGGCCGAGCGGATCGGCGACGGAGCGGCGCACGGCGGCTTCCGCCGCCGCGCGGTCGAGCGCCATCCGTCCGCCGAGCAGCGCTTCCGGCAGATGGCCCAGCACCACATGCGCGTCCGTCACGGTCGCGTCAGTACCGCCGCGCCCATAGGCGGCGGGTCCTGGCACCGCGCCGGCGCTGCGCGGCCCGACCGAGAGCGTTCCGGCCGCAACGTTCGCGATCGAGCCGCCGCCGGCGCCGATCGTCACCATATCGACCATTGGCAGCGGCAGCGGCCGCTCGCCGACATGGCCGTGCTGCGTCAGCCCGATCCGCCCATCCTTGATGAGGCAGATATCCGCGCTCGTGCCGCCGATATCGACGGTGATCAGGTTCTCGATCCCGCACGCCGCGGCAACCGCCCGCGCGCCCACCACGCCGGCGGCGGGGCCGGAGAGCGCGGTGAGTAGCGGCGCGCGCGCGATCGCCGGCACGCCCGCCACCCCGCCGTTCGACTGCATCAAGAGGAGCGGCGCGGCGACGCCCTCTGCCGCCAGCCGCTCCGAGAGGCGCGCCACATAGCGGCCGACCCCCGGCATGACCGCGGCATTCAGCACCGTCGCGAGCGAACGCTCGTATTCGCGTACCACCGGAAGCACGTCGGTGGATGTGGTCACGGCGACGTCCGGAAGTTCCGCGCGCAGGATTTCCGCGGCGCGCTGCTCGTGCGCAGGGTTGGCGAAAGCGTGGATCAGGCAGACCGCCACCGCCTCGACCGCCATCCGCCGGCACTGTTCAGCGGCTTCGCGCACGCTCCCTTCATCGAGTTCGCGCAGCACGATGCCGCCCGGGCCTATGCGCTCGTCGATCTCGATCACACGCGAGGCCGGCACCGGCCGCGGCGGCTTGATCCAAGCGTAGAGATTGGCCCGGCGCGGAATGTCCTGCCGGCCGATCTCGAGCACGTGGCGAAACCCGGCCGTCGTCACCAGCGCCGCGCGCGCGCCCTTGCCCTCCAGGATCATGTTGGTGGCGACCGTGGTGCCGTGCAGCACGCGCCGTAGCGCACCCGCCGCCGCGCCGGCCTGTTTCAGCGCCAGCCGCACGCCGGTCATGAACGCGTGCGACGGATCGGCCGGCACGCTCGGCGTCTTGGCCCGCCAAACGTTCCCGCTGGCCGGGTCGTGCAGCGCGATATCGGTGAAGGTGCCACCAATATCCACGGCGACGGCGAGGTTCCCGTGCTTCATGGCGTCAGGCGATCGCATCGACATAGCCGTTGCGGTGGAACGCGCGCACCTGGGGCCGGCGGTCGCGCAGCGCGGCGGTGGCTTCTTCGTCCACCGCGCCGTTCGCGATGACCACGCCGTATTCGCTCCGCGCCGCATCCGCGCTCACGAAGCCGCCGAGCACATCCTCCAGCACTTCGGCGGCGGGCCGGTCGAAGGGCGGCCCGTAGCCGCCGCCGCCGCCGGTTTCGATGCGTATCACGTCGCCGCGGCAGACGCGGTTGCCGTCGGAAAGCGGCGGCAGCACTCGTTCGCGCTCCGTGCCCGGGTTGAGCACGATCCGCCCCGTGCCGCCCTGCTTGCCGCCGGCGAATCCCCAGGGTGGGTTCTGCACGCTGTCGATGCGGATCGCGAGCACCGCTTCTTCGGCCAGCACCTCGTATTCGCGCACGATTCCGCAGCCGCCGCGGAAGCGGCCGGCGCCGCCGGAATCGCAGGCCATCCCGTAGGTGCGGACGCACACCGGGTAGCCGAGCTCCAGGAACTCAACCGGATAATTCTCCTGCGCGACGAAATAGACCGCGTCGATCCCGTCCGCGTGCGGACGCGCGCCGTAGCCGACGCCGATGCCGTCGGCGAGCAGGAACGGTTCAAGCGCGCCCGCCTCGGTGCGGTAGGTGCCGCGCAGGAGCGCGATGACATAGGCCGAATGTGCGGCCGGCGCGGTCCCGCCCGCGACATTGATCAGCCCGTTTAGCGCCGCCAGCATCCGCATCATGGTCAGGCCGCGCATCCCGAGCGGCGCCGGCCAGCGCGGCCACAGCAGCGAGCCCTCGCGCAACCGAACCTGGTCCAGCGCGCGAGGACCGCCCGCGTTGCATACCTGGGCCGGATCGCCACCCAGATAGTAGAGGCCGAGCGCCATCCCCGGCACGTCCGGGTTCATCAAAAAGTTCACCGGGCCGGGCGCCTGATCGTCGGTTTCTGTTGCATCGAAGATGAAGCGATCCTCGCCGTCCGCGCCTCGCTCGCGCGTCAGCGCGAAGCGCAGACGGAAGGGGCCGTTGCCGTGGCCGTCGGAATCGATCGCGTCGGTGAAGCGGTGCGTGCCGTGGGGAAAGGTCTCCGCCAGCCGCGCGCGCACGAGCCGCCGCGTGCGGGCGAGGAGCTGGCGCAGCCCGTCGGCGACGATCTCCGGCCCGAAGCGGACCAGGATCTCGTCCACCCGCCGCACGCCGAGCTGCACGCTCGCCATGAGCGCGCGCATGTCGCCCAGGCTTTGCTCGGGAAAGCGCGAGTTGCGGTGGAAGATGGCAAGGGCCGCCTCGTTGGTTGCGCCGCGGTCGATCAGCTTGGTTGGCGGGACGATGATCCCTTCCTGAAGAATGTCGGTCGTTTCCGGGCTGATCGAACCGGCGCGGAGCCCGCCGATGTCGGCGAAATGCGCCCAGCCCATCACGAAGGCAGCGCGCCGCCCGGCGTGGAACACCGGCGCCAGCAGCACCTGGTCGTTGGAGTGCGACACCGCGCCGCGCGAGCCGTAGCAATCGTTGTACCAGTAGAGGTCGCCTGGCTGCATGGTCTCGGGCGGAAACTTCTCGAACACCGGGCCGGTGATGTCGCCGAAGATCGGCACGTTCGAGCCGACCACCATCACGCCGTCGGCGTCGAACAGCGCGGTGTAGAAGTCCTTCTTCTCGCGGATGAAGGCGGAGATGGCGGTGCGCTCCAAAAGCGCCTCCATCTCCGCCTGCGCCGCGCGGATCGCGCCGCGCAGGATTTCCAGCGTGATCGGATCGCAGGCGGCGGCGGTTTCAGTCGAGCGGCGCATTGGCCGGTTCCTTGATGAGCAGCAGCGCCGCGGTGCTGATCGCCGCGCCCAGGATCACGAAGTAAGAGGGCGAGACGTCGCTGCCGGTGACGTTGATCAGGAAGGTCGCGATGAACGGCGCGAACCCGCCGAAGATCGTCACCGCGAAGCCGTAGCCGATGGAAAGTGCCGTGTAGCGTACGCGGGTCGGGAACAGCTCGCTCAGGATGGCGCAGATCGGCCCGGCATACATCGCGAGCAGGAGGCCGGAGACCGACTGCGCGAGGAACAGTCCGGCCGAGCCGTGCAGCCGCACGGGCAGCAGGAACAGCGGATAACCCAGCACCAGATAGCCCACGGCGGAGCCGAGCATCACCGGCTTGCGGCCGATTTTGTCGGACAGGAGACCCATCAGCGGCGTGAATACCGTCAGCACCACCGAGGCGAGTGCGGCCGAGTAGTAGGCGGTGCCTGGCGCGATATGGAGCTGGCGGGTCGCGAAGGCCGGCATGAAGATGTTGAAGATGTAGTTGCCGACGGTGCCGACCACGGCGATGCCGAAGGCTGCCAGCACCGGGCGGGCGTGCAGGGTCAGGCTCTCGCGCACCGGATTGGCGCTCAGGCTCTTTTGCGCCGCCGTGCGGTCGAAGGCGGGGGACTCCAGCACGCGAGTACGGAGGTAAAGACCGACGGGAGCCAGCACGAAGCCGAACAAGAACGGGATGCGCCAGCCCCACTCGAGCATGGCCTGCTTGTCGAGCGCCGAGTTAAGGACGGCGGCCGAGAGCGCGGCGGCGATCAGCGCGAAGCCGACGCTGAACTGCTGCATGCTGCCGATGAAGCCGCGCCGGCCCGGAGGCGCGTATTCCACGAGGAACGCCGCCGCACCCCCCCATTCGCCGCCGGTGGAGAAGCCCTGGATCAGGCGGCAGAGCACGAGCAGGAGCGGCGCCCAGATGCCGATCGCCGCATAGGGCGGAATGAGGCCGGTGATCGCCGTCGCGGCGGCCATGAAGCCCACCGTCAGCACGAGAGCCGCCTTGCGCCCGTGGCGGTCGCCGTAGGCGCCGATCACCACCGCGCCGACGGGGCGCATGACGAACCCGACGCCATAGGTGGCGAAGGCCGAAAGTAGGGAGGCGATCGGGTCGCTAGAGGGAAAGAAGTTCGCCCCGAGCTGCACCGCGAAGAGGCCGAAGATGATGAAATCGAACAGCTCGACGAAATTGCCGATGGCGCAGGACAGCACGGCCCTGCGGCGCATCGCGACCGAAAGAAGGGGCGCGCTCTGCCCGTGGATGAGGTCGGCCACTCCCTGCGACATGTTCCCTCCCCAGACAGGGCGCTGTCTGTTTGTCAGACAATATGCTACAATCCGGGGGCGGGGCGTCAAGCCTCGCTCCCGTGGGAAGGAGGACGCGCGTGGGAGTCGAGGGGCTTCGCCCCCTGGACGCACCGCAGTTGGTGCGGGATCGGGCGGCGGAAGAAGTTCGGAATGCGATCATCTCCGGCCGTCTGGCGCCCGGCACGCGGCTGGTCGAGCGCGAGCTGTGCGCGGCGATGGGCATCAGCCGTGCCTCGGTGCGCGAGATCGTGCGGCGCCTGGAGGCCGAGCGGCTGATCGAGGTCGAGCCGCACCGCGGCCCGGTAGTCCGCGCGCTGTCGCGGCGGCAGGCGAGCGAAATCTACGAGATCCGCGCCATGCTGGAGAGCCTGCTGATCCGGCGCTTCACCGAGCGGGCGAGCGAGGCCGAGATCGCCGCGCTGCGGGAGGTGTTCGCGGAGGTGAAGGCGGCAGCGAAACAGCAACAAGGCGGTCCCGAGCGCATCCTGGGGCTGATGCAGCGCTTTTACGCCCACCTGATGGCGGTGGCGCAGCACGAGGCGGCGTGCGAAATCCTGGAAGGGCTGAACGCGCGCATAAGCTGGCTGCGCCTGCGGGCGATGGCCAAACCGGGCCGCATCGAAGCGAGCCTGATGGAGATCGGGGCGGTGCTCGAGGCGGTCTCGCGGCGCGACGCCGCCGTCGCCGCCGCGCTGATGCAACGCTCGACGGAGAATGCGTGCCAGGCGGCGCTGGAGCAGATCGGATGATGCTCCGCGCGCCCGTCGCCTTCCGTAAATCCTAGGACTGATGCGTCTGCGCCGGCGTGCGCGGGCGGGTGCGATGCAGGGTGAGGTGCCAGGTGCAGAACTTGGTTTTCGCCTCGGCTTGCAGCACGCCGTTCTGCACGGTGCCGTTGACGGCAAGCCGCCGCTGGCCAGTGCGGAATTGCTTGTTCGCCTCGGTGCTGAACGCGCCGTCCGGCCCGATCGTGGCGGAGACCGGCTGGTTGGCGATCTTCTGCGCGTCGATGCGGCCGCCGGCAACGCGGATGCGCGCGATTTTGTAGCGCTCGCAATTGGGATCGCTCGGCGCGACGGCTGCGACCGGGCCGACATAGAGCCCGTCCACCGGGCTGGCGGGCGGCGCGGGCTGCGCGCTTGCTGCCGCCGCTGCGAGCAGCGCGAGGGCAAGGGCGGCGATGGTTGAGCGCATGGATGGTTTCCCTTGTTTCCCTCCACTTCCCCCAGCCCCTCCGCCTCCGAGGGGGCGGAGGGGTGACGAAGGAAGTAGGCGGGGCGTTATTGTTGCTTCAGTTCGGCGAAGATGCGTTCGGCGAACTCGTCGGCCATGCGGCGCAGCTCCTCGTCCGTGCGGTCCTGCACCGGGTGAGGGATGAACACATAGGCCGGGTCGATGCCGAGCGATTTCGCCTGCACGGCGGCGGCGTCGATGAACTCCGTCGTCGCCACGCCGACCGTCGGGATGCCGCGGCTTTCGAGGTCCGCCATGTCATGCGTACAGCACGACGTGCAGGAGCCTCAGTCCGCCAGACCTTCGATCACGACCTGCACCTCGCCCGCGATCTGCTGGCGCAAGGGCAGCGGCGCGGGTCGGGTCATGGTCGGCTTCATGTAGCGGCGCACGTTGATGCCGCGGCCGGTCAGGATCTCGTCCAGCCGGTCGAGGAACACGTTGCCGCGCGGCTTCGAGATGTCGAGAATCCCGACCGTCAGCCCGTCGAGCGCGGGCGGGCGTTTGAGCCTCGGGCGGAGCGTTGGACTTCGCTCGGCCGTGGGGTCGAGCAGCGTGGTCATGCGTGCACCTCCTTGGTGACGGGGCTCGAGCCGCGGTCGCCGGACGCGGACCAGCCGCCGATGATGCCGGAGAACATTCCGGCGCCGCCGCCGGCGCGGACGATCATCAGTCCGCCCGGACGGAACTTGTTGATGCGTTTGCCGGCGAGCTGTTCCGGTACGCCTTCGGCGATGCCGCGCGCTCCGTAGATAAGGTCGGCGCCGTCCATCTCACAGAGCCGGTAGAGCTCTTCATAGACGCGCTGCTTGCTCCATCCGGCCTCGCGATAGACGCGCTCGTGCTCGGGGCAGACGACGAGGATCGCATCGCAGGCCGGCGCCAGCTTGACGCTGTAGATCGCCTTCAGACACTCGGCGAAGTTGCGCGAAAGGCTTTCCGGCGTGCGCGATTTCTGATCGACGACGCCTTGCAGGCCGTAGCCGGCGAAGGCGGTGACGGCGGAAACACCCGCGGCGAGGCCGCGCTCGACCGAGAGGGGTTCCCAGCAGGAGCCTTCCTCGTCCTCGGCGAAGCAGTAGGTGTATTTGCCGGGATTGCCGAGCGTGGCGCGGTCGACTTCCTGTGGGCGCCCGCCGCCGACGTTACGGATCACGAGCTGCACGGCGCGGCCGATCGTGGCGTTGGCGCGGTTGCCCTGGCCGAGCGCATTGCCGCGCGCGTTCATGCCGATCTGGCGGCGCACCGGGCCGTTCACGACCAAAACGGGACCGACGAACATCGTGGTGGCGAGCACGCCGTGCATGGCGAAGCGCTCATCGAGCACCGCTTCGACGGCGGCGAGCACGACGGGAAGGTACTCGGGCTTGCAGCCGGCCATCACCGCGTTGATGGCGATCTTTTCCACCGTCGCGGGAGCGAGATCGGGCGGGGCGAGGCCGACCACCTCCTTGGGGTCGCGCGCGGTGCCCTGCAGCATCCGCAAAACGCGCTCCTCGGTGGGCGGGACGAGCGGCAGCCCGTCCGACCAGCCGCGTTCGTACATCGCCTCGATCTCGTCCTCGGCGGCGCCGATCTCGATCCGGCGCGCGGAGAGGCCGGTTTCGCCAGAGCGGATTTTCAGCCTTTCCAGAATGTCCGGTTCGATGTTCTTTGCCCCGCAGCCGGGGCGGAAATCGGGCAGCCCGTCGCCTAGGCCGGCGATGCCGGAAATGCGCTGCCACTCACCGCGGTCCCAGCCATAGGTGCGCGCGACCTCGCGGCCCCCTTCCATGCGGATCAGGGTGGGCACGATCTCGATTTGCAGGCGGTGTGAGAGGTCGAGCGTTGAATCATAGAAAGGCGCTAGGCTTTGCGGGAATTTCGGGTCGTCCTGGCTGACGACGAGGACCGGCGCAGCGCGGGCCAGTTCGTCGAATACCGGGGCGGACATCACGCACGTCGGGCAGTCGCGCTTGACGACGGCGATGAACCCGTTTGCGGGCAGGGCCGGATGCGTCTCAGACAACGCCGCGCCTCCCTTCGCTGCTGGCGGCAGGATAGGCCGCCGCGATGCGGCGGGTCCAGACGGAACCGGTGCTCAGATCACCGCTTCGGCGCGCAGCGCGGCGATCTCGCGAGCGGAGAAGCCCGCCTCTTGCAGCACCGCATCGGTATCGGCGCCGAGCGCGGGGGCGGCGCGATGCGGCAGCTTCGCGCCGGCGCCAACGGGCGTGCCGAGCATGGCGACCGGCGCGCCGCCTTCGCGCGCGAAGGGTTGCACGAGGCCGCGCTCGGCGACGAAGGGATTTTCCAGCGCGGCGCGGATGTCGTTCACTGGAGCCGCAGGCACCTGGCCGGCGAAATGGGCGAGCCATCCTTCCGTGGTGCGGGCGGACAGCGCGGCGTCGAGAAGTTCGGTGAGGAGGTCGCGGTGGGCGAGCCGGTCCTTGAAGGTGCGGAAACGGGCATCGGCGGCCCATTGCGGGCGGCCGATCCGCTCGCACAGGATCGGCCAGAACTTCTCCTTGTTGCACATGATGAGAATGAACCCATCCGCCGTGCGGTAGAGCTGGCTCGGCACGAGCGAAGGATGGGCGGAACGCGGGTCGCGGGACTGCACGTGCCCGGCGTTGAGGTACCATGTGGCGAGGTAGTTGAGGTTCTGCATCGCCGCGTCGAACAGGCAAACGTCCATGTCGCGGCCGATCCCCGTCTCCCGCGCGGCGAGCACGCCGGACAACAGCGCGAAGGCGGCGAAGAGGCCGGTCATCAGATCGACCATCGAGAGCCCGAAGCGCGCGGGCGGTCCCTCAGGCTCGCCGGTGAGCGACAAATAGCCCGCTTCGGCTTGCATCAGATAATCGTAGCCGGGCCAGGACGCGCGCGAGCCGTCGCGGCCATAGGCGGAGAGATGCGAGCAGACGATGCGCTTGTTTGCGGGGGCGAGAGCTTCGTAGGTGAGGCCGAGCCGGGCGGGCTGATCGCCGCGCAGATTGTCGAGCACCGCATCGGCGCGGGCGGCGAGCGCGTGCAGCACCTTTCGCGCCTGGGGCTTTTTCAAATCGAGCGTGACACTGCGTTTGTTGCGATTGAAGCTTTGATAGAACTGGCTGTCGCCGGGCGCGAAGAAGAAGGGGCCGACATGGCGCGACATGTCGCCGCCTTCGGCCGGGTTCTCGACCTTGATCACCTCGGCGCCGAGATCGGCGAGCTGCATGGAGCCGTACGGGCCCGCCCCGTATTGCTCGACGGCGATGACGCGCAGGCCAGCGAGCGGGGGGTTCATGCCGGGTGCCGCGCGATGAGCTGGCGGGCGATGATGAGGCGCTGCATCTCGTTGGTGCCTTCGCCGATGACGAGCAGCGGCGCGTCGCGATAGAGCCGCTCCACGGTGAACTCGGTCGAGTAGCCGTAGCCGCCGTGGATCCGCATCGCTTCGAGCGACACGTTCACCGCCGCCTCGGTCGCGAACAGCTTGGCCATGCCCGCTTCCATATCGCAGCGCTCGCCGCGGTCGTAGGCCGTCGCGGCATGGCGCACCAGCAGGCGCGCGGCCTCCACTTGCGTCGCCATGTCGCCGAGCTTGGTGGCGATCGCCTGATGTTCGCAGATCGGCTTGCCGAAGGTGCGGCGGATCTGGCTGTAGCGCACGGCCTCGTCGAGCGCGGCCTGCGCCACGCCGACGCCGCGCGCGGCGACGTTGATACGCCCCAGTTCGAGCCCGCCGAGCGCGTGCTTGAGGCCGAGGCCCTCCACGCCGCCGATGAGGCGGTCGGCGGGAATGCGGTAATCGTCGAACACCAGCTCAGCGGAATCGATGCCTTTGTAGCCGAGCTTTTCGAGCTTGCGGCTGACGGTGAAGCCGGGGCCTTTCTCGGCGAGAAAGAGACTCGTGCCGCGATGGCGTGGGGTGGCGTCGGGATCGGTTTTCACCAGCAGCGCGAAGCACTGGCCGTGGATGCCGTTGGAGATCCAGGTCTTGGTGCCGTTGATCACGTAGGAATCGCCGTCGCGGCGGGCGGTGGTGCGGATCGCCTGCAGGTCGGTGCCGCAATCGGGCTCGGTGAGCGCAAGCCCGCCGCGCAGCTCGCCCGAGGCGAAGCGGGGGAGGAAGGCGGATTTCTGCGCGGGGGTGCCGAATCGCTGCACGGCAGCGGCCATGATCAGGTGCGAGTTGAAGATGCCGCTGAGCGACATCCAGACTGCGGAAACGCGCTCTACGATTTCCGCGTAGAGCGTGCAGGAAAGGCCGAGGCCGCCATACTCGGACGCGATGGTGGCGCCGAACAGGCCGAGCTCCTTCATGCGCGCGACGATCGCCTCGGGGTAGATATCGTCGTGCTCTAGCGCGCGCACGTGGGGTTTGACGTCGCGCGCGAGGAAGCGGGAGACACTGTCGAGTATGTCGGCGTCCTGCATGTGGTCCGGCCGGGTTGCAGGGCGAGGCGAACGCTTGGGCCTGGGGTTGTCAAGGCGGGTCGGGGGAGGCTTGCGTCCGCGCGTGGTTCGGACCACCACTCAAGGCGAATTTGTGCAGCGCGGGAGTGGGTCGTGAGCCAGACCGAGATGAGGAGTGCCGCCGGGACGGAGGCGCAGGCCGAGCATTTCGACGTGCTGATCGTGGGCGCAGGCATTTCCGGCGTCGGCGGGGCCTATCACCTGACGACGCGGTGCCCGGAACTCAGCTACATCGTGATAGAAGCGAAGGAGAGCTTCGGCGGCACCTGGATCACGCACAAATATCCGGGCATCCGCTCCGACAGCGACCTCCATACGTTCGGCTACCGCTTCAAGCCCTGGACCAGTGCGCCGATCGCCGCGGCGCATGAAATCCTGAAATATATGGGCGAGGTGATCGAGGAAAACGGCCTCGCCCGGCATATCCGCTACCGTCACAAAATCCTGGCGGCGAGCTGGTCGAGCGCCAGCAACACCTGGACAATCGAGGCGCGGCGTACCGACACCGATGAGACGGTGTGGTTTACCTGCAACTTCTTGTGGATGTGCCAGGGCTACTACCGGCACGACAAGGGCTATACGCCCGAGTGGCCGGGGATGGAGCGGTTCAAGGGCCGGATCGTGCATCCGCAGGAATGGCCCGAGGACTTGGACTACGAGGGCAAGCGGGTGATCGTGATCGGCTCGGGTGCGACCGCGGCGACGCTGGTGCCGGCGATCGCCAAGGACGTTGCCCATGTGACGATGCTGCAGCGTTCGCCCACCTATTTCTTCACCGGGCGCAACGTGAACGAACTGGCGGAGATGCTGCGCCAGCTCAAAGTGGACGAGACGTGGATCCACGAGATCGTGCGCCGCAAAATCCTGTTCGATCAGGCGCAGTTCACGCAGCGCTGCATCGACGACCCCGAGGGGGTGAAGCGCGATCTGCTGGCGGCGGCGAAGGCGTATTTGGGGGATGAGGCGCAGCTCGATCCGCACTTCATGCCACGCTACCGGCCCTGGCAGCAGCGGCTGGCTTTCATCCCGGACGGGGATCTGTTCAAGGCGATCGCCTCCGGCAAGGCCTCGGTGGAAACCGACGAGATCGAGACTTTTACGGAGACGGGCATCCGCACGAGGTCGGGGCGCGACTTGGCGGCGGACATCATCGTCACCGCGACCGGGTTCAACCTCTGCATGCTGGGCGACATCGATTTCACCATCGACGGAGCGACGCTGGCGTTCGCCGATACGGTGACGTACCGCGGAATGATGTTCACGGGTGTGCCGAACATGGCCTGGGTGTTCGGCTATTTCCGCGCGAGCTGGACCTTGCGTGCCGATCTGGTGGCCGATTTCGTCTGCCGGCTGCTCAAGCACATGCGCGAAAAGGGGGTGAAGCGGGTGGAGGTGCGAATTCCGCCCGAGGACGCGGGAATGAAGCTGTTGCCGTGGATCGATCCGGAGAACTTCAACCCGGGCTACGTGATGCGCGGGATGCACCTTCTGCCGAAGCGCGGCGAGAAGCGGGAATGGCAGCACACGCAGGATTATTGGCGGGAGAAGGATGAGTTTCCGCTGATTGACCTGGACGGACGAGAGTTCGTTTACGGGTGACGGCGCAGGGTGGTTTCAGACGGAGGACGCGGAGGAGGGGCGGAGGGCCACGGAGGGCGTAAATCCGCTGCTATGTCGGCAATGGCAATTCTCTTGCTGAGGCCGGACTAAATCAACGGTGTCATTGCGAGCGAATCGCAGCAATCCCGTGCCGGCGGGAGACTGCTTCGGCCCATTGCGTGGACCTCGCAGTGACCGAACTGCGCTCAGCCAACCGCCGCTGCCACCCACTCCGCCCAGGCGAGCGTTGCGCGGTCCTCGCCGCGGCGGCCGACGATCTGCACGCCGAGCGGCAATCCCGTCGGGCCGGTGCCGGCGGGCACCGTGATGCAAGGCACGCCGAGGCTGGTCCAGACAAAGTTGAAACCCGGATCGCCGGTCCAGCCCAGGCCCTTGGGGGCCTCGCCGGGGGCGGAGGGGGTGAGGAGCACATCGAGGCCCTCCATTGCGGCAGGAAAGCCGGTCTGGGTGCGGGCGAAGGCGGCGTAGGCGCGGGCGAGGTCGGCTTCCGTGCAGGAGAGGCCGAATTGCAGGCGCTCGCGCAGGCCCTCGCTGATCTGGTCGCGCGCGTTGTTCCATTCCCAGCCGAGCGCGCGGGCGCTCTCGGCGTTCATCACCACCGGATGCGCCTCCACCAAGTCGCCGAACTCGCCGGGCAGCTCGCGATCCTCTACAGCAGCGCCGGCGCGAGAGAGGCAGGCGGCGGCGCGGGACAGCAAATCCACTGTCTCGGGCGCGGCGAGGCTCCAGGTGGGGCCGCGGCAGATGCCGATCCGGGGCCCGCGGTCCGGGCGGGTTGCAGGATTGCCGAGGTCGCGGCCCGAGACGGCGGCGGCGAGCAGCGCGCAGTCGGCGACCGAGCGGGCGAGAACCCCGATCGTGTCGAGGCTATCGGACATGATTTTCATTCCCGCCCGGTCGATCATCCCGAAGCTCGGCTTGTAGCCGACGACGCCGCAAAAGGCCGCCGGGCGGATCACGCTGCCCGCCGTCTGGGTGCCGAAGGCGAAGGGGAAGAACCCGGCCGCCACCCCCGCCGCCGAGCCGGAGGAGGAGCCGCCCGGCGTATGGCCCGGGTTGTGCGGGTTCGTGGTGGGGCCGGGCTTACGGGTGGCGAACTCGGTGGTGACGGTCTTGCCAATGACGACCGCGCCCGCGGCGCGCGCCCAGGCGACGGCGGCAGCATCGGCGCGCGGACGCCAGCCGCGCCAGATCGGCGAGCCGTACTCGCTCGGGAAATCGACCGTGTCGAGCACGTCCTTCACGCCGAGCGGTAAGCCGTGCAGCGGCCCCACCGGCGCGTTGCGGGCGGCGCGGCGGGCGGCTTCGGCGTCGAAAGCGGCGAAGGCGCGGACGCGCGGCTCGTGGGCGGCGATCGCTTCGAGATGCGCCTCCATCAGCGCTTCGGTGGACAAGAGGCCGGCGCGGAGCCGCGCGGCGGCTTCGCTGGCGGTCAGGCGCGTGAGGTCTGCCATGAGCGGCGAATCCCCTGGTATCGGCGGTGTCAAGACTGGCGCGGGCGGCACGCGCGGTCCATCCTCGGGGACGATGAGCATGGCTTCTGCCTCCGCCCCGGTCCGCGTCGGCCGCGGACCCGACGGATTCCTGACCTACATGGTCGATCTCGCACCCGAGGATCTGCCCGCGGTGCGCGGGCGGGATCTGGAGCGCGCTTGGTACGCGGCACGCGAGGCGGCGATCGCCGCGGATTGGGGGGTGAGCCGGGGGTTCCGGTTCCGCCGCGCCGACGGGAGTGTGGTCGATCTCGCGCTGGCAGATAGGGATGCGGCGTGCTGGGCCGGGGCGGTCGATCTGACGGTCGGACTTTCCTCGAGCTATGGGCTGTCGCTCTGCCTCAGGTTGCTCGCGCTGGTCGATCTGCTGGCGCGCGCGCCGTGGGCGGCGGCCTTCTGCCGGCTGGCGCGCGACGGGGCGGAGCTCGAGCCGGTTTTGCTGGGCGCGGCGGCGAGCGCGCAGCTCGATGCCGAGCTGCGCTTCGACGAGGCGTGGTTCCGTGCGCGGCTAGCCCCGCGTGCGCTGCCGGGGGCGGTGGCGTGAGGGCGGCGGCGGTGCTGCTGCTGCTCGCGCTGCTGGCGGGCTGCGCCCAGGGCGCGCGGCCGCAGCAAACGGTGACGGACCGCGAAACGGTGGCGGCGTGCCGCGCGCACGCTGACGAGGTTTACAACCGGCTGAACCGGGCGACGATCTACTCGATCCCGCAGACTGGACTGCCGAGTTCGAGCACCGGGTTGATCGGCGATCCGCAATCGGGATTGCAGCAGCAATACGATTACAGTGAGCGGATCGACAAATGCATCCGCGACAGCCAGGCAGGGACGCTGACCGTGGGGCCGACGCCCGGGCAGGGGCAAGGGGCGGCGGGTAGGTAGCGCGGCGTCGGGGCCGGTTCGACCCCTCGCCCTGACCCCCTCCCGCAAGGGGGAGGGGAACTCCTTTGCGTTCGGATGTTCAGCGTTAGCGTTAGGGCGGGTCGGCGACGCCCGGGGCGGCGTCGAGGCCGCCGTCGCGGCCGGCGGCGCGCGCGGTCTCGATGATCGTTGCGAACCGCTCGTGCTCGACCCGCCCCTGACATTCCCATGTGGCGCCGGTGAATCTCAGAGCCTGCTCGCCAGTTAGTCATCATATTTAACACAGCCGTGTGGCTCCATGCGAGTGCGGGCCACGCCGTTGAGACCCGAGCGGCGGAGAGGGAGCTTGTCGGCGGATGGAGAGGATTGGAACAAACGTGCTATTTTTTTGGTGTTTATAGGATATAATCTTTTTTGCATGGCGCATATTGCCATTCCACGCAAAAATCATCTCTTTATGCAGGCGCAACCCGTTCGGAGCCTGCCGTGCCGACCTTCAGGGACCGCCTGCCGTGATCCCCTGCGCGCTCGATCCCTTGCGTGTCCGCATCGCCGTGGCGGGGCGGGGGGCGGCGGCGCGGCGGCGGGCAACCCTTCTGGCAGCGGGCGCCCCGGATTTGCCGCTGTTCACCGACGCGCCCGAGGGCATTGGCGCGGTGCCGGGGAATGTGGTGCTCCGCGACGGGCTGCCGGACGCGGTGGCGCTGTCGGATCTGTCGGCGCTCTGGATCGCCGGGCTGCCGGCGGAAGAGGCGGCGCGGCTCGCCCGGCTCGCGCGGGTGCTGCGCGTCTTGGTGAATGTCGAGGACGCGCCGGCGCTCTGCGATTTCCACAGCGTCGCCGAGGTGCGGCGCGGGCACCTGCTAATCGCGATCTCCACCGGCGGCCGCAGTCCCGGCCTGGCGGCGCTCGTCCGGCGCTGGATCGCCGCCGCGTTCGGGCCGGAATGGGCTGGGCGCACCGAGGCGATCGGGGCGCAGCGCGCGGCCTGGCGGGCCGAGGGCGCGAGCATGGCGGAGGTGGCGGAGCGCACCGAGGCGGCGGTCGAGGCCGCTAGGTGGATGCCATGAGCGCGATCTCGCGCCTGATCCCGGCCGTGTTCGCGCCGGGCTCGGTGTGGCTCGTCGGCGCGGGGCCGGGCGATCCCGGGCTGCTGACGCTCCATGCGGCGCACGCGCTCGCCGTGGCCGACGTTTTGCTGCACGACGCCCTGATCCCCGAGGCTGTCCTGGAGCTGGCAGCGACGCCCCGGCTGGAGCCGGTGGGCAAGCGCGCAGGCGGACATAGCACGCCGCAAATCAGGATCAACGAGCGGCTGATCGCGCTCGCGCGGCAGGGCTTGCGCGTGCTGCGGCTCAAGGGCGGCGATCCGTTCCTGTTCGGGCGCGGCGGCGAGGAGGCGCTGGCGCTGGCCGCCGCCGGGGTGCCGTTCCGCATCGTGCCGGGCGTCTCCGCAGGGATTGGCGGGCCGGCGCTCGCCGGCATCCCGATCACCCACCGGGGCGTGGCGCGAAGCGTGGCGTTCGTCACCGCGCGCGAGGCGCGGGGCGGGCTGCCGCACGCGCTCGATCTTGCGGCCCTGGCGCGCGGGGCGGAGACGCTGGTGTTCTTCATGGGGCTGCGCGCCGCCCCGGAGCTGGCGGCGGCGCTGCTCGCGGCGGGGCGCAGGCCGGACGAGGCAATGGCGTTCGTCGCCGATGCCAGCCTCTCCGCCCAGCGCGTGGCGGTGGCGACCATCGGCACCGCAGCCGAAGTGGCCGAACGGCTCGACCGCGCGTCCCCGACCCTGATCGTGGTCGGCCCGTCGCTGGCGCTGCGCGACGTGCTCGCCCCCTTGCAACAGATAGCGCCGATGCGGCTCGCCGAGCCCCACCGGCGCGCGGCGATTTCCTGAAGGAACAGCATCATGGCGATCCAAGCTGCGGCCGTGCAGGCGGCGCCCTTTGCCGAGGACCAGCTCGGCGCGATCGACCGGCTGCTTGCCGGGGCGAGCGCCGAGCAGCTGCAATGGCTGAGCGGCTATGTGGCGGGCTTCCACGCGGCGCGCCTCGGCCGTCCCGCACCCGCACCCGCGCCCGCCGCGCCTGTGCCACCCCCGGCGGCGAAGGCGCCGCTGACGATCCTCTATGCGACCGAGTCCGGGAACGCCGAGGCGCTCGCCGCTTCGGCCCGGAAGGCGGCTGCGCGGCTCGGATTTGCCGCCAAGGTGCTCGACATGGCGGACGCGACCCCCGCCGAGGCGGCGAAGGCGGGCAATTTGCTGATCATCGCCTCCACCTGGGGCGAGGGCGACCCGCCGCAGCGGGCGGAGGCATTCTATGCCGCGCTGATGGAAGACGACGCGCCGAGCTTCGGAGGCGTACGCTTTGCCGTGCTGGCGCTCGGCGACCGCGCCTACGCCAATTTCTGCGAAACCGGGCGCCGGTTCGACGAGCGACTGGCGGCGCTCGGCGGCGAGCGGGTGGCCGAGCGGATCGACTGCGACCTCGATTACGAGGCGCCCGCCAAGGCGTGGCTGGATGCGCGCCTCGGCGACTTCGCGCCGAGGGGCGAGCAGACCGCGGTGATCCATGTCGATTTCGCCCGCGCCGAAGCGGCCGAACCGGCCTTCACGCGGGCGCGGCCGTTCGCGGCGGAGATCGCTTCAATGGTGAACCTCAACTCCAGCCGCTCCACCGCCGAGACCTGGCATGTGGAGCTGTCGCTGGAGGGGGCGGCGATCGCCTACGAACCCGGCGATTCGCTCGGCGTGCTGCCGTGCAACGATCCGGCGCTGGTCGATGAGGTGCTGCGCGCTGCGGGGCTGGAGGCGGAGGCGGCGCTCCGGTCGCGGCTGACCGATGCGCTCGACATCACCACGCTGAGCGCGGGCCAGATCGCCGCCTATGCGGCGCTGACCGGCGATGCCGAGGTGGCGGCGCTGGCGGCCGATCCGGCGCGCTCCGCCGCGTTCCTGCGCGACCGGCAACTCATCGACCTCCTATCACTGGCCCCGGTGCGGCTGAGTGCCGAGCAACTGACTGGCCTGCTGCGCCCCTTGCCGCCGCGGTATTATTCGGTCGCGTCCTCGCGCGCGCTGGTGGGCGAGGAAGCGCATCTCCTGGTCAGCGCAGTGCGCTGGGAAAGCCATGGGCGGCAGCGTCGCGGCGTCGCCTCCATCGACATCGCCGAGCGGCGCAAGCCAGGCGAGCGGCTGCGCCTCTTTCTCAAGCCCAACCCGCATTTCCGCCTGCCCACCGATGATCGGCCGATCGTTATGGTGGGGCCGGGCACCGGGGTCGCGCCGTTCCGCGGCTTCCTGCAGGAGCGCGAGGCGACGGGCGCCAAGGGGCGGAGCTGGCTCTTTTTCGGCGCGCGGCAGTTCACGCACGACTTTCTCTATCAGCTCGAATTCCAGGACTGGCTGAAGTCGGGGGTGCTGAGCCGGATGGATGTCGCGTTCTCACGCGACCAGCCGGAGAAAATCTACGTTCAGACCCGTATGTGGGAGGCGCGGCGGGAGCTGTTCGCCTGGATCGCGGACGGGGCAGCCATTTACGTCTGCGGCGATGCGTCGGCGATGGCGAAGGATGTGCACGCGACGCTGCTTCGGATCGTCGCCGACCAGGGAGGCATGAGCGAAGATGCGGCCGTCGCTTACGTGCGCGGACTGCAACAGTCCGGCCGGTATCTGCGGGACGTTTATTGATGCGCCTGCCGGACCGGCTTTCAGAGTCCTCGCTTCCGTTGGGGAAGGGGGGTTGGGGGGAGGACCATCCAGGCGGCGGGCTGCTGGCGGGCACCCATCCCCCTGACCCTCTTCCGCAAGGGGAGGGGGGACCCTTGGACCCCGCCTCAGCGTTGTTGCGGCGCGCACTTCTTGGCCGCGAATTCGGCCGGGTCGCGCTGGTTTCTTCCTTCGGCGCGGAAAGCGCGGTGCTGCTGCACATGGCCGCCGCGATTGACCGGGCGGTGTTGGTGATCTTCCTCGATACCGGCAAGCTGTTTGCCGAGACGCTGCGCTACCGCGAGACGCTGGCGGCACGGCTCGGCCTGACAAACGTGCGGACGGCGCGGCCGGATCCGGGGCGGGTCGGGCGCGCCGATCCGCGCGGGGCGCTGTGGCGCGAGGACCCGGACGCCTGCTGCTGGCAGCGCAAGGTCGAGCCGCTGGACGCGGCTCTTGCGGGCTCCGATGCGTGGATCACCGGGCGCAAGCGGTTCCAGGGCGCCACGAGGGCGGACCTCGAGCCCGTTGAGCGCGGGCCGGACGGGCGGGTGACTCTGAACCCGCTCGTCGATTGGGGGCCGAATGACATCGCAGCCTATTTCGTCCGCCACGATCTGCCGCCCCATCCGCTGACGGCGCTTGGCTACCGTTCGATCGGCTGCGCGCCCTGCACGCGGCCGGGCGCGGCGACGCGCGAGGGACGCTGGGCGGGCCGCGCCAAGACCGAGTGCGGCATCCATTTGCCGCGCGCCGTTCCCGAAAGGACCGCTCTATGACCAAGCTGTCCCGCAACGAGACCATCAAGGCCGAAAGCAATTTCCTGCGCGGCACGCTCGCCGACGGACTCGCCGACCCCATTACCGGCGCGGTGGGTGATGACGACGCGCAGCTGACGAAGTTCCACGGCATCTACCTGCAGGACGACCGTGACCTGCGCCCGGAGCGGGCCAAGAAGAAGCTGGAAAAGGCCTTCATCTTCATGGCGCGGCTGCGCGTGCCGGGTGGCGTGCTGACGCCGGCGCAGTGGATTGCGATGCACGATCTGGCGGCCGCGCGTGGCAACGGCACGCTGCGGCTGACCACGCGGCAGACGATCCAATTCCACGGCATCATCAAGAGCAACCTCAAGCCGGCGATCCGGGCGATCCACGCGGCGATGCTGGACACGATCGCCGCCTGCGGCGACGTGAATCGCAACGTGATCTGCACCCCCGATCCGGCACGGGCCTGCGTGCATGAGCAGGCGCTGGCGACCGCGCGGGCGATCAGCACGCACCTGTTGCCGCGCACGCGCGCCTGGCACGACATCTTCATCGGCGAGGAGCGGGTGGCGGGCGGCGAGGCGGAGGAGGAGCCAATCCTCGGCCGCACCTATCTGCCGCGCAAGTTCAAGATCGCCGTGGCGATTCCACCGCTGAACGACGTCGATGCGTTCGCGCACGAGATCGGCCTGATCGCAATCGTGGAAAGCGGGCGCATCGCCGGCTATGATGTCGCGGTCGGCGGAGGGATGGGCATGACGCACGGAGAGCCCGACACGTTCCCCCGCACCGGCGACGTGATCGGTTTCTGCCGCCCCGAACAGGTGCTTGCGGTGTGCGAGCAGATCGTAACCATACAGCGCGATTGGGGCGACCGCGCCGACCGCAAGCACGCGCGCCTGAAATACACGATCGAGCGGGCCGGGCTTGGGGCGTTCCAGGAGGAACTGCACCGCCGGCTCGGCTTCGCACTGGAGCAAGCGCGGCCGTTCGCGTTCGAGCGTTCGGGCGACCGTCTGGGCTGGGCCGAGGGTGATGACGGCAACTGGCATTTCGGCCTGTTCGTCGAGAATGGGCGGGTGCGCGGCGCGCAGCTGGCCGGACTTCGCGCGGTGGCGGACGCGCATTGCGGGCGGTTCATCATCACGCCCAACCAGAATCTGCTGATCGCCGACATCGCCCCTGCGGCGAAGCAAGCGATGGCGGCGCTGCTCGCCGAACACGGGCTGGACCGGCCGGTCTCCGCCCTGCGCCGCAACGCGATGGCCTGCGTGGCGCTGCCCACCTGCGGGCTCGCTTTGGCGGAAAGCGAACGCTACCTGCCCGACCTCGTGACTTCGCTGGAGGATGCGATGGAAGAGGCCGGGCTCACCGGGGACGAGATTAGCATCCGCATGACCGGCTGCCCGAACGGCTGCGCGCGGCCCTATCTCGCCGAGGTCGGGTTGGTCGGCACCGGGCCCGGCTCGTATAACCTTTACCTCGGCGGCGCGTTCGACGGCACGCGGCTCTCCAAGCTTTACCGCAAGCAGATCGGCCACGATGCGATCGTGGCGGCGCTGAAGCCGCTGTTCGCGGCCTATGCGGCGGAGCGCGCGCCGGGCGAGCGGTTCTCCGATTTTGTCATCCGCGCCGGGGTGGTGAGGCCGACGCTTTCGGGCAACCGCTTCCATGCCGATCTGGCGCCCGGGCTGTCGCCGTGATCGCCCAGGGCTATCCCGTCGCGGGATTTGTGGTCGGGCTGCTGGTCGGTCTGACGGGCGTGGGCGGCGGGTCGCTGATGACGCCGCTCTTGATCCTGCTGTTCGGCGTGCATCCGGTGACGGCGGTCGGGACCGATCTATTGCAGGCGTCGCTCACCAAGATCGCCGGCACGTCCGTGTTCGGGATGAAGAAGGACCTGAACTGGCGGATCGTCGGCTTTCTCGCCCTCGGCAGCATGCCAGCCTCGGCGCTGACGCTGCTCCTGTTGTCGCGGCGGATCCAGGGCTCGGCGGACGGGCACCTGATCTCGCAGGGGCTGGGCGCGCTCGTGGTGCTGACGGCACTCGTGATCCTGCTGCGCGGCGTGCTGACCCGACTGAGCGCCGGGCTGCCCGCGCTGACGTTGCGCGCGCAGGCGGTGGCGACGGTGATCGTCGGGGCAATCCTCGGGGTGCTGGTGACACTCACCTCGGTCGGCGCCGGGGCGCTCGGGATGGTGGCACTCACCTACCTTTACCCCCGGCTGCCGACAGCGCGGCTGGTGGCCGCCGACATCGCGCACGCGGTGCCGCTGACCATGCTGGCCGGGATCGGGCACTGGCTCTTGGGCAGCGTCGATCTGGCGCTGCTGGGGGCGCTGCTGGTCGGGTCGATTCCCGGGGTGATCGTCGGCAGCCTGCTGGTGACGCGGCTGGCGGATCGCGTGCTGCGGCTGGTGCTGGCGGCGGTGATGCTGCTAGCCGGGGGGAAGCTGGTGTTCTGATTGGCGCTTTCCGGCGGTTCGGACCCAGGGAGACACGTCAGCGAGCTGGCTGACCAGCCTCGATCCGTCTTTGAACAGCAAGCAACGTCAGGCGCTCGCGCGGCTGCGCCGGCGCGATGGGGTCCGAGCGCGACAGGACAGCAATTGCGTGCGTGCGGCGGCCAGGATGCGGTCGGAGAACTCCGGGTCATCGACCGCGCGCGCGAGGATCAGCGCCCCGACCATCGTTGCGGTCGTGGCCAGTGCCGCGTCCGCGCGGCGGCCCGGCAGCAAGCGGGCGATCCGCTTCACCATCGACCGCGTGGCATCGGTGAAACTGTGCCGGATCGCGGCGCCCTGGCGCGGGATTTCACTGCCCAGAGCGGCCACGACGCAGCCGCCGCCGCGCCGTTCCCGATGCTCCGGGGAGAGGTAGCGGGCGACGTAGTCCGCCAGCGTCGCCGCATCGGCCATCCGATCCGCGCTGGTACTGGCGGCGTGACCGACCGCCTCGGCCGCCAAGCGCTCCTTTGAGCCGAACCGGCTGTAAAGGCTGCCATGGGTCAGTCCCGCCGCCTCGGTGAGCGCATCCACGCCGACCCCTGAAAGGCCCCGCTCACGAAACAGCCGCGCGGCTTCCGTCAGGATGCGGTCCCGGTTCTCCGCAGCCTTCTCCCTCGAAACGCGCATTCGCCACCTTCTCTGCCGAGCCCTCTTGAGGAATTTAATGGCGATCGCCATCAATATCAATAATGGCGACCGTCATCAAACGGATCGCCCAGCAGCTGGAGCCCCATCATGCTCAACCCCAACACCGCCCTCATCACCGGCGCGTCCGCCGGCATCGGCGCCGTCTATGCCGACCGGCTGGCACATCGCGGCCACGACCTCATCCTGGTGGCGCGCGATGAAACCCGGCTGAACGCGCTCGCCGCACGGTTGCGGACGGAAACCGGCCGCTCGGCGGAGGTGCTGCCGGCCGATCTGCTGGCGCGGCCCGATCTGCTTCGGCTCGAACAGCGCCTGCGCGAGGATCGATCGATCGGCATCCTGGTGAACAACGCGGGGGTCGCCGCCGCCGGGCCGATGCACGGATCCGACGTGGACCGGCTGGAGGCGATGGTGAACCTCAACGTCATCGCGGCGCTCCGATTGGCGCACGCAGCGATCGAAGGCTTCGTGGCGCGCGGACAGGGAACCTTGATCAACATCTGTTCTGTGCTGGCGCTCGCGCCGGAGCGGCTCAATGCCACCTACAGCGGCTCCAAGGCCTTCTTGCTGAACCTCAGCATCGGCTTGCGGGCCGAGCTGGCGAACACCGCGATCCGCATCCAGGCGGTGCTGCCGGGTGCGACGCGCACCGACATCTGGAGCAAGGCGGGCGTGGACGTAGCGACGCTGCCGGCAGGGACGGTGATGGACGTCGAGGAAATGGTTGACGCGGCCCTTACCGGCCTGGACATGGGCGAGGCGGTGACGATCCCCGCCTTGCCGGACATGGCTGACTGGGCGCGGTTCACCGAGGCGCGCCTGGCGATGGTGCCGAACTTGTCGCGCGCCCACCCGGCCCCGCGGTATCGTCGCAGCGGAGAAAGTGGCTGAGGCCCCCGGCGAGGGCGGGAGCGTCTGACCGCGTCAGGTTGCCGCCGGCGATGCGGAAGACGCAGGGCCAGAGCGCGAAATGGTTGCCCGGATCGGAAACCGTCAGCCGCGCGCCTTCCGGCAGGCCGTGCATGTAAATCGACATTGATAGGGCTGCCCGGCGTCGGTCGGCCGGCTGCTAAAGGGCCGCGCCGAGATAGGCGCTGTGCACCTCGGGGCTGGCGGCGATCTCGGCCGCGGGGCCGGTGAGGACGGAGCGGCCGGTTTGCAGCACGGTCGCGAAGGCGGCGATCTCGCAGGCAAGCTCGATCGACTGCTCGGCGATGAGCAAGGTAAGGCCGGCATCCTTCAGGCGGGTGAGCGTTTCGTACATCGTCTCCACCACCGCGGGCGCAAGGCCGAGGCTCGGCTCGTCCAGCATGAGCAATTTGGGATCGCTCATCAGCGCGCGGCCGATCGCGAGCATCTGGCGCTCACCGCCCGAGAGCGTGCCGGCCGACTGGCGGCGGCGTTCCGCGAGACGCGGAAAGAGCGTGAACACGCGGTCGAGCAACGCGGGCAGGCGGGTGCGTTGGCCGAGCGGCGTCGCGCCAAGGCGGAGATTCTGCTCCACGGTCTGGGTGACGAACAACCGCCAGCCCTCAGGCGAGAGCGCGACGCCGCGCCTGACGATTGCGGCGGAGGAAAGTCCAGCAATCGGGACGCCGGCGAACAGGATGTCGCCGCCGGCCGGCGGCACGAGGCCGGCGATGGCGTTGAGCGTAGTGGTCTTCCCCGCGCCGTTGGAGCCGAGCAGGGCGACGACCGTGCCTCCCGGCACGGCGAAGGAGACGTCGGCGACGCCGACGAGGTCGCCGTAGCGGACAGCGAGGCGGGAGACCGAGAGGAGCGGCGGGGTCATGCGCACGGACACGCACGGGCGATCACGAGACTTGCCATCACGCCGCGTCCCGGCGGTAGCGCCGGCCGAGATAGGCTTCGATCACCTGCGGATCCGCCGTCACTTCGGCGGGCGTGCCCTGGGCGATCACGCGGCCCTGGTGGAACACCAGCACGCGGTGCGTCAACCGATGGATGACCTCCATCACGTGCTCGACCACGATCAGCGTGACGCCACGCGCGTGGATGCGCTGCACGAGCTCGATCGCCGCCTCGGTCTCGGCGCTGTTGAGGCCCGCCAGCGCCTCGTCGAGCAGCAGCACGACCGGGTCGGTCGCGAGCGCGCGGGCGATCTCCAGTCGCTTGCGCCCGGGCGTGCCGAGGGCGGTGGCCGGAAGCTCCGCCTGCGGCGCGAGGCCGGTGAAGGCGAGCACCTCGCGCGCCTTCACCTCGGCGGCGGCGCGGTGCGGGTGGCGCAGGAAGGCGCCGACCATGACGTTCTCCAGGACCGACATGCCGTGAAAAACGATCGGCACCTGGAAGGTGCGGGCGATGCCGGCCCTTGCGTGTGCGGACGGCGAGAGGCCGGCGATGTCGGCGTCGCGGAAACGAATCGCGCCCGCCGTCGGCTGCATGTCGCCCGCGAGGCAGTTGAAGAACGTGCTCTTGCCGGCGCCGTTGGGACCTATCAGGCCGAGCGCCTCGTGTTCGGCGAGGGCAAGATCGGCGCCATCGACCGCGCGGAAGCTGCCGAAGGCTTTCACCACGCCGCGCGCCTCAAGCAGCATGGCGACCTCGGCGAAGGTTGAGGGCGGACCAAAACTCGGCGAGGCCGCCCGGAGCGAAGCGGGCGATCGCCATGATGATGATGCCGTAGACGACGAAGGCGGCGCCGTTGCTGCCGCCGAGATAGGCGTTGGTCGCCTCCTGCAATGGCACCAGGATCACCGCGCCGACCACCGGACCGAACAGCGTGCCCGCGCCGCCGAGGGCGGACATGATCACCATGTTGACCGAGACGGTGACGCCGAAGCCGCTGTCGGGATCGACGAATCCCACCATCACCGCGAACAGCGAACCCGCCAGCGCGGCGAAGCCCGAGGAGAGAAAGAGCGCGTAGAGCTTGTAGCGGCGGATCGGGACGCCGAGGCTGGCGGCGGCGCGTTCATCGGAGCGTAGCGCGCGCAGGTAAAAGCCGATGCGGCTCCGTTGCATGAGCCAGGTCAGCCAGAGCAGCAGCGCGAGCACGACGAGGAAGAGCGCGTAATAGGGCAGCGAGCTGCGAAACAGGAGGTCGGCGAGCGTGCGCGGGCTGGCAGGGCCCATCAGGCCGATGGCGCCGCCGGCGAAATCCCAGTTGACCACGAGCAGCAGCATGAGCTCGGCGAAGGCGAAGGTCGCCATCGAGAAATAATGGCCGATCAGGCGGAAGGTCGGCATCCCGACCACGACCGAAAGCAGAAGGCTCGCGGTGATGCCGGCGGGAACGCCCGCGATCGGCGGCAGGCCGAGCTTGGCGTAGGCGAGCAGCGCGGCATAGGCGCCGACGCCGAAATAGACCGAATGGCCGAAGGAGATCTGCCCGGCATAGCCGCCGAGCACGTTCCACGAGCAGGCGGCGAGCGCGGCGAGCGCGGTGAGCGCGGCGACGCGCTGATAAAGCGCGTTCTCCACGAAGAAGGGCGACAGCACGAGCGCCGCGCCGAAAAGGGCGAGGACGAGCGCGGGTGTGCCGATCCTCATGCGCGGCCAAGCAGCCCCTGCGGGCGCACCCAGAGCAGGGCGAGAAAGAGCGCGTATACCGCAATGTCCTTCGACGATGGTCCGATCCAGTAGGCGGAGAGCGACTGGATTACGCCGACCACGAGGCCCGCGAGCAGCGCGCCCGGCACGCTGCCGAAGCCGCCCAGGCAAACCACAGTGAAGGCGAGCAGGGTGAAGGAGTCGCCGACGCCCGGAGCGATGTAGAAGAAGAGGGCGATCAATCCCCCGGCGATGCCGGTGGTAGCGGCGCCGATTCCCCAGGCGAGCGCCTGCATCCGGTCGGCACGTATGCCGACGAGCTGCGCGGCGACTCGGTCTTCGGCCACCGCCAGCATCCGGCTGCCGATGTCGGTGCGGGTGAGCAGAAGGTGCAACAGGAGCGTCAGCAGCAGCGCCGAGGCCCCGGCCACGAGGTGCGAGGCGGCGAGATGCAGCCCGCCCAGTTCGAACGCCCCGCCGACCAGGTTGTCGGGCAGCGAGACGAAATTCGCGGAAAAGGCCCAGAGTGCGGCGTAGCGCAGCACGAGCGCGAAGCCGAAAGTGGAGATGAGCTGCGCCAGCATCGGCCCGCGCATCACATGGCGGATAAGGCCGAGATAGAGCACGACGCCCACCAGAAACAGCACCACGGCGGCGAGCGGGACGAAGACGGCCGGGCCGAGTCTGAGCAGGGTGAAGGCGAAGAACGCCACGTACATGGCGATCATCACCAGATCGCCATGCGCGAAGTTGATGACGTTCATCATCCCCCAGATGAGCGTGAGCCCGGCGGAGAAGAGCGCGTAGACCGCGCCGATCAGGAGTCCGTCCACAATGAGCTGAGCGAGGATCATGCGGCGGGATCAAGGCCCGATGGCGGATGGACCCCCGGGTGGCGCGTTATGCGGACGCTTTTCTGCCGGGCGCGCGCGTCGCGGCAGGCACACTCCGGAGCGTGCCCGCAGACGCCGGCCTTCCATTGCGCGACTGCTCGATCTGGTCGGCCGCTTGACGGAGCATGGCCGGCAGCCCGGGGAAAGGCTGGGAAAGGTGCAGCGGGTGCCCGATCCGATTGATGAAGCGGCGGAGACACCGCGGATGGCTGGCGACGGGGCGGCCACCAACCCTGCGGAACCGGACAGCCATGGGCCAAGCCCGGCGATGACCTGAAAAACGGGTGCGGGCGTGAAATCGGCTCTAGCTCCACCCCTTGAACGGCAATTCAAGCTTCGCCGTCGCCTGATCGGTCGGCCAGACCGGGACGTAGTTCGTGCCCTGAAGCTGGATCATCAGCGAATAGGCGAGTATGTTCTGGCCCTGCGCGTTGAATTTGACGCCCTTGTAACCAATCATCAGCTCGTTCGGCGGCAGGTTGGTCGCCGCCAGCGCGGCGCGGATGGCGTCGGGCTTTGTGGAGCCCGCGCGGTTGATCGCGTCGCACAGCACGAGGAAACCCTCCATCGAGCGCGCCGTGGTGTCGTCCATGTCGCGGCCGGTGCGCTGCTTGAAGAGCGCGTTCACTTTGTAGCTCAAGCTGTCCGGCTTGCCGGGCACGAAGGCGCTGCGGTTGAGCGCGCCCTGCGCGATGTTGCCGACCGTCTTGACGAAGGACGGGTCGGAGAAGCCGGAATCGTCACCGATCACGATCGGCGGCTTATAGCCCAAATTTTGGAAGGTCTTGATGTAAAGGATCGAATCCGACGTGTAGCTGATGAAGATCACAACGTCGGGCGCGCCTTGCTTTAGCGAGAGCACCTGGGCGGACACGTCGGTGCTGTTGGCGTTGTAGGAGATGCGCTGTGCGATTGGGGTGTTGCGCGCCTTGGCCGCCTGCTCGATCGAGTCGGCGACCGAGGTGCCGTAGTCAGTGTTTTCGTGCACTACCGCGATCTTGGAGGTCTTGACGCCACCTTTCGCCACGTCCGCCAGGAAATCGAGATAGAGGTTGGCGAAGTCCGGGCCGATCGGGCTGGTGCGGAAGAAATATTTGTAGCCGCGCTCGGTGAGGTTGGCAGCGGCCGATTCTCCCGTGAGGAACGGAATGGCGAACCGCTCGGCGACTGCGCTTGCCGTCAGGGTGCAGCTCGATTGGTAGGCGCCGAACAAGGCGACGACCTTGTCCTCGGTGATCAGCCTGAGCGCCTCACTCTGGGCGACCGAGGGCACGCCCTGGTGGTCGGCGAAGATTGCCTGCACCGGGGCGCCGCCGAGATTGGGCAATCCGGCGGTGGCGGCGAGCGGCATCGGCGCGAGGTCGGGCGTGGGTTTGTTGATGATGTCGACGGCAAGCAGCACCGCGTCGCGGCAGGACTGGCCGGCGGCGGCGGAGTTGCCGGTCAGCGGATAGAGGCAGCCAATCTTCACCGGCTCTGCCGCTTGCGCGGTACGGGCGAGGGCGGCGGCGGCGGGGAGCGCGACCAGGGCACGACGGGTGATGTTCATGGCGCTCCTCGCGTCCGCGGGTGGAACAGACCGTCGGCAAATTATGCGGTGATGCGGCGCACTGGAAGCCCCGCAATGCAGCCTCGTGCCGCTCGGACCCCTCCCGGCAGCCGCCCTCCCGCAAGGGAAGGGGGGACTCCATTCCCGATACGCCCGGTTGCGATTGCCCCCGCCGGGCGTTGCTGGCACGGTTCATGCTTCTTTCGTAGCAAAGGCAGGACGCGCTTGGTTCTCGACGGCTACGACCCGACCCCATTCTTTTGCGAATTGCTGCATTGCGGTGCGGCGGAGCCGATCTGCGCGCGCCTGGCGCGCAGCTCGATCACCGAATTGAAGCGAAGGGCGGCAGCAGCGGATGCGGAGCTCTATAATCTCGGCATCACCTTCACGATCTACTCCGAAAAAGACGCGATCGACCGTATCCTGCCCTTCGACGTGATCCCGCGCGTGATCTCGGCCGAGGATTGGCGGCAGATCGAGGCCGGCGTGATTCAGCGGGTCGCTGCGCTGAACGCCTTCCTGCACGATGTCTATCACCGCCAGCACATACTCAAGGACGAGGTGGTACCGCCCGAGCTCGTGCTCGGGAACGGCAATTTCCGCCCGTTCATGGCCGGGCTCGACCTCCCGCACCGCACCTATGTCCATATTTGCGGCACCGACATCGTGCGCGACGACCGCGGGCGGTTCATGGTGCTAGAGGACAATGCCCGCTCGCCTTCCGGCGTCAGTTACGTGGTGGAGAACCGGGCGCTGATGCAGCGCGCCTTCCCGGACCTGCTGGACGGCATCGGGCTGCGCCGGGTGGACAATTACGGGCTCCGGCTCGCTGCGGCGCTGAGCGAGGTGGCCCCGGAGGGCGAGACCAACCCCGAGGTCGTGCTGCTGTCGCCGGGGGCCTACAACTCGGCCTTCTTCGAGCATGTGTTCCTGGCCCGCGAGATGGGCGCCACGCTGGTGGAGGGCCGTGATCTCGTCGTCGATGACGACCGGGTCTTCATGAAAACCACGGGCGGGCTCGCCCGGGTGCACGTGATCTACCGCCGCATCAACGACGAATTCCTCGACCCGGAGGTGTTCCGCCCCGACTCGCTCCTTGGCGTGCCGGGGCTGATGGGTGCCTATCGCGCGGGCAAGGTGATGATCGCGAATGCAGTCGGCACCGGGGTCGCCGACGACAAGGCGGTCTACGCCTACATGCCTCGCATCATCCGCTATTACCTCGGCGAGGACGCCATCCTGCCGAACGTGGAGACCTATATCTGCCGCGAGAAGGAGGCGCTTCAGTACACGCTCGACAACCTGGAGAAGCTGGTTGTCAAGCCGGTGGGCGAGGCGGGTGGCTACGGGATCACGGTCGGCCCGCGCGCGAGCCGCCGGGAGCTCGACGATTGCCGCGACAAGCTGCTGGCCGACCCCGCCAACTATATCAGCCAGCCCTGCATCAGCCTCTCCGTCGCGCCGACGCTGGTGGGCGAGGTGGTGGAGCCACGCCATGTCGATCTGCGCCCGTTCGCGGTGACGGGCTCGCAGACCTGGGTGCTGCCGGGCGGACTGACGCGCGTGGCGCTGCGGAAAGGTTCGCTGGTGGTCAACTCCTCGCAGGGCGGCGGCTCGAAGGACACCTGGGTACTTGAGTGAAATCCTGCTCGCCCGCTACGCGGACGCCATTTTCTGGCTCGGCCGGTATATCGAGCGGGCGGAGAACCTCGCGCGCATCCTGGATGTGAACGAGACCTTCTCGCGCGACGCCGCGGGCGGGCAGAACTGGCTCTCGATCATCCAGTTGCTCGCCGACACCGAGCGGTTCTTCGCCAAGCACGCGGCGGCCAGGTCGGATACGGTGCTGAGCTATTACGTGCTCGACTTCTCCAACCCTGCTTCGGTCGCGAGCTGCGTGCGGCAGGCGCGGGAGAACGCGCGCACGCTGCGGCCGCTGATTTCGACCGAGATGTGGATGCACCTCAACATTTTCCATAATTGGGTCTCCACGCTCGGGCCGGCCGACATCGGGCCCGGGCGGGTGAATGCGCTCTGCGGACGGATCAAGGAGGCGTGCCAGGCGCACACCGGGATCGCCGAAGGCACGTTCTTCCGTGACCAGGCTTGGTATTTCTACCAGATCGGGCGGTACCTGGAGCGCGCCGACCAGACGACGCGGCTGCTCGACATGAAATACCATCTGCTGCTGCCCTCGCCCGAGGCAGTCGGCTCGCCGATCGACGTCAGCCAGTGGTATGCGCTGCTGCGCTCGGCGGCGGGCTATCATGCGTTCCGGCGGCTGCATCCGCGCGGCATGACGCCGGCGCAGGTGGCGGGTTTCCTGCTGCTCAACCGGCGGTTTCCGCGCTCGGTCTATCTCTGCGTGCGCGAGGCGGAGATGCTGCTTTCGGAGGCGAAGTCGCGCTACGGGCTGCGTGGCGGCGCGCAGGCCGCGGAGCTGCTCGACGGGCTGCGCGCGGAGCTGAGCAGCTTGGGGATCAGCGAGATTTTGGCCGGCGGGCTGCACGAGTTCCTCGATTTCGTGCAGCTCCGCCTCAACCGCGTCAGCGAGGATCTGGCGGTGGCGTTCTTCGGCTACCTACCGGCCGCCCCGGGCGGCAGCGCGGCGGCGGCGCAATAGAGGAGAGGCGCCATCTCGCCAAAGCTTGACGCATCCGCCAGCCTGCCCGCCTGTTCAGGCGCGCCATGACGATTCTCTCGGTCCGCCATGTCACGACCTACCGCTACCGCCAGCCGGTTTCGTTCGGCGAGCACCGGATCATGTTCCGCCCGCGCGACAGCTATGACCAGCAATTGCTGGAGGCGCGGCTGGAGATCACGCCCGAACCCGCGCGCCTGCGCTGGATCCACGACGTGTTCGGCAACCCGGTTGCGCTGGCGAGCTTCGACCGGCGCGCCGCCGAACTCCGCTTCGAGACGCTGATCCGGGTGGATCACGTGGCAGCCGAGGTGCCGCCGTTCGAGCTGCCCGACCGCGCCGAGACCTATCCGGTCTCCTACGGCGAGGAGATGGCGGACCTTGCCCGCTCGATGGAGCGGCACCGGCCCGATCCGGGGGGCGTCGTGGATGCCTGGGCGCGGCGGTTCCTGCGCCGCGATGGGCTGACGCGCACGCGCGACCTATTGGCGGGGGTCACGGCGGCGATCCACGACGAGATCGCCTATGTCGCGCGCGACGAGCACGGCGTGCAGGACCCGGCGCAGACCTTGCGCCAGGGAAGCGGAAGCTGCCGCGACATGGCGCTTCTGATGATGGAGGCGGTGCGCTCGCTCGGCTTCGCCGCGCGTTTTGTCTCGGGCTACGTCCATTCGCCGCTCCGGGAGGGCGGCGGCAAAGGGAATGTCGGCGGCGGGGCGACGCACGCCTGGGTGCAGGTCTACCTTCCGGAGGCGGGCTGGATCGAGTTCGACCCGACCAATGGCATCCTGGGGAGCCGCGATTTGATCCGGGTGGCGATCGCGCGCGACCCGGCGCAGGCGGTGCCGCTGTCAGGCTCCTGGACGGGGTTCCCGTCGGACAGCCTGGGGATGGAGGTCGCAGTCACCGTAACCGACGAGGAGGCCGAGCAGCAGGCGCCGATGTCGCTTTCGGCGGGGTGAGCGGGCGGGTCGCCCGCGGCGTGGAACCTCACAAAGACCGGCCGGAGAGCCGTGGGCTTGGCCCGGCCATGACGAAAACCAAGGCCTGATCCCGACGGCTCACCGTCCCCCGTCCACATGCCACAGATGCCCCGAGCACATCCGGCTGTCGTCGGCGGCAAGCCACAATACCAGGCGGGCCACGTCCTCCGGCATCACCTTCATTTTCAGAAACTGCGCCTTCATTAGGTCGGCTTCCGCCTCCGGGGTCAGCCAGAGCGCGATCTGGCGCTCGGTCATGATCCAGCCGGGGATGATGCAGTTCACCCGGATGCCGTCGGGCCCGAGGTCGCGGGCCATGCCGCGGGTCAGCCCCTCCACCCCGGCCTTGGCCGTCGTGTAGGCGGGCATTCCGCCCGTGCCCGCGTGCCAGGAGATCGAACCGAAATTGATGATCGACCCGCCGCCGGCCTGTTTCATCATCGGCGCGACAGCCTGGATCGCGAAAAACTGGTGCTTGAGGTTCACCGCCAGCCGCTCATCCCAGTATTCGGGCGTCATGTCCTCCCAGCGATGGCGCTGGTCGTTGGCGGCGTTGTTGACCAGCACCGTCACCGGGCCGAGCCGGCGCGCCGCCTCGCTGATCGCCGCCTGCAAGGCGCGCACGTCGGTGATGTCGCAGCGTTGAAACAAGGGTGCTGGCGCGTCGACGGCTGCGATGCGTTCGCACAGCGTCCGCGCTTGTTCCTCGGCGATATCGACGAAAGCGACGCGCGCGCCCTGGCGGGCGAAGTGCTCGACCTCGGCTGCGCCGATGCCGCTGGCGCCGCCGGTGATGAAAACCACACGGTCGCGCAGGCTGGGATAAACGGCGTCGCTCATCGGATCAGGCTCCTGTCGCGCATCTCGGTCAGGACTTCGCCGACGATCTGCTCCGGCGTGCCCTCCACCGAGACCGTGATTGGATGCTCGTCGGCCTCCGGCTCCTCGAGTGTGGCGAATTGGCTGGCAAGCAGCTCGGGCGGCATGAAATGGCCCTTGCGGGCTTGCAAACGGGCGGCGATCAGCTCGCGCGACCCCTTCAGATAGACGATCACCACGTCGTCGCGCTTACCGATGAGAATCTCGCGGTAGCTTCGCTTGAGCGCCGAGCAGGCGACGATGCAGGAGCGATGTTCGTCGAGCTCCGCGCCGATCGCGGTGGCGATCGCGCGCAGCCATGGCATCCGGTCGGCATCGTCGAGCGGGATGCCGTGCTTCATTTTCTCGATGTTGGCGGCGGAGTGGTACGAGTCCCCCTCCAGCACGTCGATCCCGAGCGCCTTGCCGATGCCGTTCGCGATCGTCGTCTTGCCGCTACCCGATACGCCCATCACGATGAAGGCGAGCGGTCGGACGGGGCTCATGTCTCGTGCAGCATGTGCTCGACATGGCCGCCGAAGCCGAACCGCATGGCCGACAGCACCTTCTCGCCGAACGTATGGTCGCGGCGGGAGCGGAAGCGGGCGAAGAGCGATGCCGCCAGCACGTTGGCCGCCACCGCCTCCTCGATCGCCGCCTCGATCGTCCAGCGGCCCTCGCCGGAATCCTCCACGAAGCCGGAGAACTGGTCGAGCTTCTCGTCCTTCGCGATCGCGGCGGCGGTGAGATCGAGCAGCCACGACGAGATCACGCTGCCACGGCGCCAGACCTCTGCGATGTCGCCGATGTTGAGCTCGTAGCGTTCGCCCTCGGGTAGATCCTCGCGGGCGCGGTTCTTCAGGATGTCGAATCCCTCCGCATAGGCCTGCATCAGCCCGTACTCGATCCCGTTATGGACCATCTTGACGAAATGCCCCGCGCCGATCGGCCCGGCGTGGATATAGCCCTGTTCGGCGCGCGGATCGCGGCCCTCGCGCCCCGGCGTGCGCGGAATGTCGCCGAGGCCCGGCGCGAGCGCCGTGAAGATCGGATCGAGATGGCGCACCGCCGCGTCCTCGCCGCCGATCATCATGCAGTAGCCGCGCTCGAGGCCCCACACGCCGCCCGAAGTGCCGCAATCGACATAGCGGACGCCTTTCTTGGCGAGCTCCCGCCCGCGCCGCACGTCGTCCTTATAATAGGTGTTGCCGCCGTCGATAATGATGTCGCCGGCGCTCATGTGCTTGCCGAGCTCGGCGATCGCGTCCTCGGTGATCTTGCCGGACGGCAGCATCACCCAGACGGCGCGCGGCGGCGACGCGCCGAGCTTCGCCACCACGTCCTGCAAGGAGGCGGCCCCGGTGGCGCCCTCGCTGGCAACGGTGCGGACCGTATCGGCATTGACGTCATAGACGACGCAGGAATGCCCGGCCTTCATCAGCCGCCGCGAGATATTGGCTCCCATCCGGCCGAGGCCGACCACGCCGATCTGCATCCTGTGCGTCTCCCTGTTAGGCTCCCGCTGGGCGGGATGCGTCGTCACATGTGACCGACCTCGTCGGGCACCGTATAGAAAGTTGGATGCCGGTACGCCTTGCTGTCGGCGGGCTCGAAAAGCATCCCCTTGTCGGCCGGGTCGCTCGCGGTGATCGCGGCGGACGGCACCACCCAGATCGAGAGGCCCTCGCCGCGGCGCGTGTAGGTGTCACGCGCGGCTTGTAGCGCCATCTCGGCATCCGCGGCGTGGATCGAGCCGACATGCCGGTGCGCCAGCCCGTTGCGGGCGCGGATGAACACTTCCCAGAGCGCGCTCGGCGCCTCGGCGCTCACGCCGCCGCCTGCCGTGCCGGGGCGGCGTGCTTGGCGGCGTAGGCGCGCGCCGCTTCGCGCACCCAGGCGCCGTCCTCGTGCGCCTTCCGCCGCGCCGCCATCCGCTCGCGGTTGCAGATGCCGCCGCCGGCCAGCACGCGGCGGAACTCCTCCCAGTCGATCGCGCCGAACTCCCAGTGTCCGGTCTGCTCGTTCCAGCGCAGCTCGGGATCAGGGATGGCGAGGCCGAGGAACTTCGCCTGCGGCACGGTGGCGTCGACGAATTTCTGGCGCAGCTCGTCGTTGGAGAACCGCTTGATCTTCCAGCGCATCGACTGATCCGAGTGCTGGCTTTCGGAATCGTGCGGCCCGAACATCATCAGGCAGGGCCACCACCAGCGATCCAGCGCATCCTGCGCCATCGCCTTCTGCTCGGGCGTGCCGCGGCAGAGCGTCAGCATGATCTCGTAGCCTTGCCGCTGATGGAAACTCTCCTCGCGGCAGATGCGGATCATCGCCCGCGCATAGGGACCGTACGAGCAACGGCAGAGCGGGATCTGGTTCATGATCGCCGCCCCGTCGACCAGCCAGCCGATGGCGCCGATATCGGCCCAGCTCAGCGTGGGATAGTTGAAGATGGAGCTGTATTTCGCCTTGCCGCTGAGAAGCTGATCGACCAGCTCCTCGCGCGAGACGCCGAGCGTCTCGGCGGCGGCGTAGAGATAGACGCCGTGCCCGCACTCGTCCTGCACCTTGGCGAGCAGCGCCGCCTTGCGCCGCAGCGTCGGCGCGCGGGTGATCCAGTTGCCCTCCGGCAGCATCCCGACGATCTCGGAATGCGCGTGCTGGGAGATCTGGCGGACCAGGGTGCGGCGATAGGCCGCCGGCATCCAGTCCTTCGGCTCGATCTTCTCCTCGGCGTCAATCCGCTCCTGGAACCGCTCCAGCCGCTCGGGCGGCTCGATCCCAGCGGCGGTCGGTCGCTCGGACGTGTTCAGGGCCTGGGTGTACATGGCGGGCCGCTAGCCTGAAATGATGCTCGGTGGGAAGATGATCCCCCGGTTCGCGCCGGACAACCCCGACCAGAACGGACCCAGCCGCATGGATTTCGCCCTCTCCGACGCGCAGACGCAAATTCGCGAGCAGGTGTTGCGGCTCTGTTCCCGCTTCCCCGATGCCTACTGGCTGGAGCGCGACCGCGACGCGCGGTTCCCCGCAGAGTTCTATGCCGCGGTCGCCGAGGCCAACTGGCTCGGCATCGCGATGCCGGAGGAATATGGCGGAGCGGGTCTCGGGATCACCGAGGCCGCGATCATGATGCAGGCGGTGGCCGAGTCGGGGGCGGCGATGTCCGGCGCCTCGGCCATTCACATCAACATCTTCGGGCTGCATCCCGTCGTCGTGCACGGCACGCCAGAGCAGAAGGCGCGGATGCTGCCACCGCTGATCGGCGGGCAGGACAAAGCGTGCTTCGGCGTGACCGAACCCAATGCCGGGCTCAACACCACCGAAATCGCCACGCGCGCCGAGAAGCGCGGCGACCGCTACGTCATCACCGGGCAGAAAATCTGGACCTCCACCGCGCAGGAGGCGAACAAGATCCTGCTGCTCGCGCGCACGACGCCGCTCGACCGCGTGAAGCGGCGCACCCAGGGGCTCACGCTCTTTTACACCGACCTCGACAAAACCCGCGCTGAGGTGCGGCTGATCCACAAGATGGGCCGGCACGCCGTCGATTCGAACATGGTGTTCTTCGAGGGCATGGAGGTGCCTGAGGCGGACCGGATCGGTGAGGAAGGCGAGGGGTTCCGCGCCATCCTGCACGGGCTCAACCCCGAGCGCGTGCTGGTCGCCGCCGAGGCGATCGGCATCGGCCGGCTCGCGCTCTCGCGCGCCGCCGCCTATGCGCGGGAGCGCAACGTGTTCGGCCGGCCGATCGGGCAGAACCAGGGCATCCAGCATCCGCTCGCGCGCAACTGGGCGGAGCTAGAGGCGGCGAATTTGGTGATGCTGAAGGCCGCCTGGCTCTACGACACCGGGCAGGACGCCGGGGCGGAGGCGAACGCCGCCAAGTATCTCGCCGCCGAAGCCGGCTTTCGCGCCTGCGAGCAGGCCGTGCTGACGCATGGCGGCATGGGCTATGCGCAGGAATATCATGTCGAGCGCTACTTGCGCGAAGTGATGATCTCGCGCATCGCGCCGGTGAGCCGCGAGCTCGTGCTGAGCTACCTGGCCGAGCGGGTGCTCGGGCTGCCGAAATCCTATTGAGGCCGGGCGCGGGCGCGCAACCGGGTGAAGAGGACCGCCTGTAACAAGTAAGTTGTCATCGAACGACTGGGTCGCGCGTCCGTTATGGAAGGGGCGAACCGACAGCATAGGGTCGAGACCGATGGTCCCTGTTCTAACCCGCCTCTTCGAGCTGCTGGGGCTTCGACGCCGCCCGGCGCCGCTGCTCATTCCGGTGCGCCTCCCCCGGGCATTCCCGCCGGGCGAGCTTTCCTAGAGTGCAAGGCGCTTCGACGTCAGTGGCGAGTTTCGGCCTCGTCGAACACGTCGCAGGCGAGATGCACTAGTCCCTCGGCGATGTGCCGGAAGCCGGCGCGCTCGGCTTCTTGCGCGAGCGCGATGAGCCGGTCGGACAATGCCAGCTCTGACAGCGGAACCGGCGCGATCACGAGCTCGCCAATGTGCAGCATTCGGCGCCCCCTTTTGCGGCAGGCCTCAGCCAGGGAGCAGCGTGACCGGATTTCCTTAGCAACCGCTTAATGCCGGAGCACAGGACGTATAAAATCTTTGCAATGCGAGCACGCGCAGCGCCGAGGCCAGCGGACGCCCCGGCTGGCGGGCCGCGTCCACCCGCTGCACCAGGGCCGACAAAGGTTCCTCCCGTTCGCCGGCGATCGTGACGAGCGCCGACCAGAACTCCGGTTCCAGCGCCACGCTGGTGCGATGCCCAGAGAGGGCGAAGCTGCGCTTGACGAGGCCGCTCATGCCAGCCGCGAGATGGCCCATTCGGCCGCTTCGGCGACGACCGGATCGGGGTCGGCGAGCAACCGCCGCGCGGCCGGAAGCAGGCCCGGATCGGCTGAGTTGCCGATGGCAATCAGAACATTCCGCACGAAGCGGTTGCGGCCGAGCCGCTTGACCGGCGAGGCGGCGAACAGCGCGCGGAAACCGGCATCGTCGAGGGCGGCGAGTTCGGCGAGCCTGGGCATCGCGAGTTCTGGGCGTGCGCGCAGCTTGGCATGGACGGAAGCGGCCTTGGCGAAGCGGTTCCAGGGGCAGACCGCCAGGCAATCGTCGCAGCCATAAATGCGGTTGCCCATCAAGGGCCGCAGCGCGTGCGGAATCGGGCCGTGGTGTTCGATCGTCAGATAGGAGATGCAGCGGGTCGCATCGAGCCGATAGGGTGCGGGGAACGCATCGGTTGGGCAGGCGCGCAGGCAGCGCGTGCAGCTGCCGCACCGATCCTGGTGCGGCGGATCGGGGGGCAGCGGCAGCGTGGTGTAGATCTCGCCGAGGAACAGCCACGAGCCATGCCGGCGCGACACGAGGTTCGTGTGCTTGCCCTGCCAGCCGAGCCCGGCCTGCCCGGCCAGCGGCTTCTCCATCACCGGCGCCGTATCGACGAACACCTTTACCCCGGCACCGAACCGCGCGGCGACGAATTGCGCGAGGTGCTTGAGCATTCCCTTGACCACGTCGTGATAGTCGCGCCCGCGCGCATAAACCGAGATGTTGCCGCGATCGGGTTGCGCGAGCACGGCCAGCGGATCGCACTCGGGGGCGTAGGAGAGCCCGAGCGCGATCACGCTGACGGCCTCCGGCCACAGGGCGCGCGGGGCGCTGCGTTGCTCGGCGCGGGCCGCGAGCCAGCCCATATCCCCATGCTGTCCGGCCGCGAGGAACGCCATCAGCCGCTCCCGCGCCGCGCGGCCAAGCTCGGCCCGCGTGAAGCCTACGGCATCGAAACCGAGCGCCAGCGCCTTGTCGCGGATCAGCGCCGCGGGACCAGCGCGCTGCGGGATCGTCTTGGCGCGGGCGCGCTGCACGTCAGCCCCGGCCTCGATATGGCGCTACCTCCTGCGGCGGCAGCCAAAGCCCCGCGGGCGGATCGCCCGTTTGCCAGAACACGTCGATTGGCATCCCGCCGCGCGGATACCAGTAGGCGCCGATCCGCAGCCATTCCGGCGCCAGCACATCGACCAGCCTGCCGGCGATTTGCATCGTGCACGCCTCATGGAACGCGCCGTGATTGCGGAACGCACCGAGATAGAGCTTGAGCGACTTGCTTTCCACGATCCATGCGTTCGGCACGTAATCAATCACGATATGGGCGAAATCCGGCTGGCCCGTGATCGGACAGAGCGAGGTGAACTCGGGGCAGGTGAAGCGGATCAAGTAAGGGCGCCAGGGGGCGGGGTTCGCCACACGCTCGAGCCGCGCCGCATCGGGCGAGGCGGGCAGGGGGGTGGGGCGGCCGAGCTGGGTCAGGCCGGTTTCGCTCATGCGGTCTCTCCTGCCGCCCAGCGCGCGCGCAAGGCGATGGCGTGTGCGGCGAGGCGGTGTTCGACGATGGCGGCGCGCAGGCCGCGCATCAGGTCCTGATAGTAAGTCAGATTGTGCCAGGTCAGCAGCATCGGCCCGAGCATCTCGCCCGCCTTGAACAGGTGATGCAGATAGGCGCGCGAATGCCGCGTGCATCCGGGGCAGCCGCATTCCGGGTCGAGCGGGCGCGGATCCTCGACGAAGCGCGCGTTGCGAAGGTTGACCATGCCGGTGCGCGTGTAGCCGCGCGCCATGCGACCTGAACGGGTGGGGATCACGCAGTCGAACATGTCCACTCCGCGCAGCACGGCGCCCAGGATGTCGTCGGGCGTACCGACGCCCATCAGGTAGCGCGGCCGGTCCGGCGGCAAGTGTGGGACGGTGGCATCCAGCACGTCGAACATCACCGCCTGACCCTCGCCGACCGCGAGCCCGCCGATCGCGTAACCGTCGAACCCGATCCCAACCAGCCCGTCGGCCGAGACGGCGCGCAGGCCGGAATGGACCCCCCCCTGCACGATCCCGAACAGGCCATAGCCCGGGCGCGGGCGGAACGCCCGCTTTGATGCCCCGGCCCAGCGCAGCGACAGTTCCATCGAAGCTCGCGCCACGGCCTCATCGGCTGGAAAGGGCGTGCATTCGTCCAGCACCATCGTGATCGTGGCGTCGAGGAGGTGCTGGATCTCTACGGACCGCGCCGGGGTGAGCCGGTGCGCGGAGCCGTCGATATGCGAGCGGAAGGTCACGCCGTCAGGGTCGATCTTCCGAAGCCGCGCGAGCGACATGACCTGAAATCCGCCCGAATCCGTCAGGATCGGTCCCGGCCAGTCCATCAGCCGGTGCAGGCCGCCCAAGCGCGCGACCCGCTCGGCGCCGGGCCGCAGCATCAGGTGGTAGGTGTTGGCGAGCACGATCCGCGCGCCTGTGGCGCGCACCGCGTCGGCGGTCATCGCCTTCACCGTCCCCGCGGTGCCGACCGGCATGAAGGCGGGCGTGTCGATCCCGCCATGCGCCGTTTCGAGCAGACCCGCGCGGGCGCAACCGTCGGTGTGCCGCACGGTGAAGCCGAGGCTCATGGTCCGCTTCAGCCCCGCTCCTTGACCAGCCAGTCCGGTATCGTGCGGCGGAAGCGCGGCGGCCCGTGGCGGGCAGGCGCGGCCCCCCCGGCAGGCGGCGCCATGCTGCCGACCGCGCGCTCAGCGAAGCGCCCGTGCTGGAGCAGCCGGTCGTACAGCACGAGCGCGCCGGCGACCGACAGATTGAGCGCGAAGCGGGTGGGGATGCGGATCACGTGCCGGCAGCGCGCGAGCAGGGTGGGAGAGAGCCCGGCGCGCTCCGGTCCCAGGACATAAGCGGCGTTCAGCGGGTGGCGGAACGAGGGCAGCTCGGTGGCTTCGGGTAGCATCTCCACGCCGACCAGCACGCATCCATCGGGCAGGCGCAACGCGCCCGGATCGGCGAACCGCCAGAGCGGCACATGGGCCGGCGTGTCGGCGGTGTCGGCCTGGCGCGCGGCGCGCGCATCGAACCCCGCGCCGAGGGTGAAACAGAACGCGGCGCCGAAAGCGTGGGCGGTACGGAGCAGCGCGCCGAGATTGGCGGACTTGGACACGCCTTCCACGCCGATGCCGAAATAGCCGCGCGCCTTCATCGCGGGGTCCCCGCCTTAGCCGGGCACGAGATCGGCGCGCGCAAGACCGCAGAAATCGCCGATGCGGGCGATGGTGAGATCGGGCTCGGGATGGCGGGCTCGCTCGCCCGCGTCGAGCGCGTAATGGCCCTGCACGGGAAAGACAGTGGTAACGCGACCGCCCCACGCCTCCTTTACCGCGTGCAGGATGCGGACCTTGTCGTCGATCAGCACGTAATGCCGCGCGGGGTAGAACCGTTCGACATCGTCGAGTTCCTGTTCCTTGTGGACATAGATCAGCACCCGGCTCTGCACGGCGTTCCACAGCCCACTGCGATCGACCTTGCGCGGCTGGAACACCGCGTCGCCATCGGACAGGATCACCGTCGGTCCCCATTGCGCGGCATGAGCGAGCGCATCGAGCGCCGCCGGATAAAGCCGGTGCGCAAACGGGTAATCGACCAGCCAGTTCGCCATCCTGAGCAGGCGGGGGTCGTGCAGCTCTTCCAGCCGGTAACGCTGCAAGGCGCCGAGATAGTCGGCGTAGCCGAGCGCGCCGCGCTGCTCCTCGAACAACTCCCAGTAGCGGCGCGAGGCCGCCTCGCCGTGGTGCTCGGTCAGGTGCGCGCGCAGTTCGTCCTGCACGCGGTCATTGTCGAGCAGCGTGTTATCGACATCGAACAGAAAAACCACATCGTGCATGGCGGCCATCTGGCTATGCCGGCCGCTGGGCCGGCGCTCACTTCATCGTGTGCGCGCCGGCCGGCAGTGTCAAAAGCCGAGTTTCTCTGTGATTTCGTCCCGCCAGCGGCGGGAGCCGCAGACGATGCCGGCACGGCCGGTGCTGCGGTCCATGATTTCCGGGTCGAGGTCGGGATCGGCGGCGACCGCCGCCCGTGCGCGCTGCAATGCCTCCTCGAGCGTCGCATATTCGCCGCAGAAGCGGCCATTGAGCCGCAATTCGTACGATAAGGCGGACATCGGATCGTCCTCCCCCTAAGCCTTTTGGCGAGCTTCGCGTGAAGTCGCCGACGCAACTTTAGCACGACGGGAAAAAGCGTGCGTTTCATTTTGTCCAGGGCTAGGCTTGATCCGTCAGCCGTCCGGGGCTGGCCCCGGGCGGCTGGACCAACGGGAGGACGCAATGGCTGTTGCACGTGTGTCCAAGATAACAGCGGCTTCCAGGGAGAGCTTCGAGGACGCCGTGAGGGAAGGGCTGGCGCGCGCCAGCAAGACGCTGCGCGGCATCACCGGCCTGCACGTGCTCGAACAGAAGGCCGCGGTCAGCGACGGCCGGATCGCCGAATACCGCGTCACGATGGAAGTGACGTTCGTGCTCGACGGCTGAACCGTCGGCCACCGCCTCCTCTCGTGCCGCGGCGCCCGGCCCTGTAGGCTGGCGCGAGCGGAGGAGGGGGCGATGACGGAGGAGGAAATCGCGGCGGCGGCGGCGCTGCTCGCCGAGGCGCGGCGCGGCGGCACGATCATCGAGCGGCTGCCGGTGACGCCCGGCACGGTGGCCGAGGCGCACGCCATCCAGGACCGGGTGACGGCGCTGCTCGGTGAGACCGTGGCGGCCTACAAGGCCAATGTGCCCGCCGGTGCGGAGCCAACGCGGGGCGTGATCTATGCCGGCCTGATCTACCCGAGCCCCGCGCGCATCGCGCCGCGCCGCGTGCCGCATCTCGGCGTGGAGGGCGAGGTGGCGTTCCGCTTCATCCGCGACCTGCCGCCCCGCGACGCGGCCTACGCAGCCGACGAGGTGGGCGCCTCGGTGGTCGCGCTGCCCGCGATCGAGGTCGTGTCCGGCCGGTTCCGCGACCCGCGTGCGCGCCCCCCGCTCGAGCAGCTCGCCGATTGCATCATCAACGGTGCCTTCGTTCCCGGGGCGGCGATGGCGGACTGGCGGCACCTAGACCTGCCGCGGCTGAAAGTGACGCTGCGTGTGAACGGGCAGACAGTACTCGAGCAGGAGGCGAGCCATCCCACCGGCGATCCGCTCGGCGTGGCGGTCGCGCTCGTGAACATGATGCGCGGCGCGGGCGGGGTGCGCGCGGGGCAGATGGTGACGACGGGGAGCTGGACCGGGCTCCGGTTCCTCGAGCCCGGCGATGCCTGCGCAGTGCGCTTCGAGGGGCTGGGCGGCGCCGAGGTGACGTTCGCCGACTAGGGCGCTCACTGTCGCGAGCCGCGCCAGCGATTCATCGCGTTCGCGCCTATTTAGTGGATGCAAACACGGCGGGCAGCGCCACGGCCGAGCCTGTCCAGAAGCTGGTGGAACTCGTCGGCACTTCGCCGGACAGCATCTTGGATGCGATCGACAACGCGATCGAGCGCGCGGCGGCGGCGCTGCGGCAGTCGAGCTGGCTCGAGGTGGCGTTGGCTGCATCCGCGGCCTGTCTCGCCCTGGTATCCGTCGGTCCGCTTCTACCGCCAGTCCCGTCCGGGCGACTGCAGCGGGCGGCTTGCGGCGATCGCGGCCGATCTCAGCCGGCGGCCGCCTTCGCCTCGCGGCGGCGCGCGTGCAGGATGAACTCGGTGTAGCCGTTCGGCTGCGCGCAGCCCTTGAAGATCAGGTCGCAGGCTGCCTTGAAGGCGGGGCCGTCGAAGCCGGGCGCCATCGGTCGGTAGTTGGGATCGGCTGCGTTCTGCCGGTCCACCACGCCCGCCATGCGCTTCAAGGTCTCCATCACCTGCGCCTCGCTCGTGATTCCGTGGCGCAGCCAGTTGGCGACGTGTTGGGAGGAAATCCGCAACGTGGCGCGATCCTCCATCAGCCCGATATCATGGATGTCGGGCACCTTGGAGCAGCCGACGCCCTGGTCGATCCAGCGCACCACATAGCCCAGAATGCCCTGGCAGTTGTTGTCGAGCTCCTGCTGCACGTCCTCGGGCGACCAGTTCGGCCGATCGGCGAGCGGCAGGGTGAGCAGCGCGTCAAGGTTGGCGCGCCGGCCGCCCCTGGCGATTTCCTCCTGCCGCGCGGCGACATCGACCGCGTGATAATGCAGTGCATGGAGGGTTGCGGCGGTTGGCGAGGGAACCCAGGCGGTGTTGGCGCCCGCCCGCGGGTGGCCGATCTTCTGCGCCAGCATGTCGGCCATCCGGTCGGGCATCGCCCACATGCCCTTGCCGATCTGCGCCTTACCGCGCAGCCCGCAGGCAAGGCCGATATCGACGTTCTGCTCCTCGTAGGCCTTGATCCAGGCGGTGTTCCGCATGTCGTTCTTGCGGATCATCGGCCCGGCTTCCATCGAGGTATGGATTTCGTCGCCGGTGCGGTCGAGGAAGCCCGTGTTGATGAACACCACGCGGTCGGCGGCGGCGGCGATGCAGGCCTTCAAATTGGCCGAGGTGCGCCGCTCCTCGTCCATGATGCCCATCTTCAGCGTGGCGGGAGGCAGGCCAAGGAAGGATTCCACGCGGGCAAAGATGGCGGCGGCGTGGGCCACCTCGTCCGGGCCATGCATCTTCGGCTTGACGATGTAGACGGACCCCGCGCGGCTATTGCGGACCTTGCCGCCGCCCTTGAGGTCGTGCATGGCGATCAGCGAGGTCACGGCGGCGTCCAGCATCCCCTCGGGAACCTCGGCGCCGGAGTCGTCGAGCACCGCGTCGGTGTACATGTGATGGCCGACATTCCGCACGAGCATCAGACTGCGTCCGGGCAGCGTGATCGTGCCGCCGCCCGGGGCGGTGTAGTCGCGGTCCGGGGCGAGGCGGCGCGTTATCATCCGCCCGCCCTTGTCGAACGTGTCCTCGAGTGTGCCCTGCATTAGCCCGAGCCAGTTGCGGTAGGCGGCCACCTTGTCGGGCGCATCCACGCAGGCGACCGAATCCTCGCAATCCTGGATGGTGGTGACCGCGGATTCCAGCATCACGTCGGCGACGCCGGCGGGATCGTCCTTGCCGATCGGGTGCGCGCGGTCGATGGTGATGTCGATATGCAGCCCGTGATGGCGCAGTAGCACGGACGAGGGCGCGGCCGCCGCGCCGCGATAGCCGACGAACTGCGACGGGGTCCGCAGCGCGGTCTTGCCGCCGCTCTTGAGCGTCACCGCGAGTCGGCCGGATTCGACCGCATAAAGAGCGGCCTCGGCGTGGCTCCCTTGCGCGAGGGGCACGGCTTCGTCGAGGAAGGCGCGGGCGCGGGCGATCACCCTCTCGCCGCGCAGCCTATTATAGCTGCCGCCGCGAGTCGCACCGCCGTCCTCGGGGATCGCGTCGGTGCCGTAAAGCGCGTCGTAGAGACTGCCCCAGCGTGCGTTGGCGGCGTTCAGCGCATAGCGGGCGTTGGTGACGGGAACGACGAGCTGCGGGCCGGCGATGCTGGCGATCTCGGGATCGACATTGGCGGTGCTGACGCGCACGTCCTTGGGCTCATCCTGAAGATAGCCGATCTCGCGCAGGAAGGACTGGTAGGAGGCGGCGTCGAACGCACGGCCGCGGTTCTCGTGATGCCAGGCGTCGATCTTTGCCTGCATCGCGTCGCGGCGCGCGAGCAGGGCGCGGTTGCGGGGGCCGAGCTCGCGGATCAGCGCGGCGAAGCCTTGCCAGAATCGGTTCGGATCGACCCCCGTGCCGGGGATCGCTTCGTCGTTGACGAACGTATAAAGCTCCCGGACGATCCTGAGGCCGTTCGATTGCACCGTCGCGTCCGCCATTCCCGTCTCCTCGCTTGCGCCGGTGCCGTTCTGTCGCAGGCTCTGCGTCCGGGCAAGGCGGGGCGATGAGCCGAGCCGCCCTGCTGCTCTTCCTGCTCTCGGCGGCTTCCGGCGCGATCGATGCGCTGAGCTTCATCCGGTTCCGGGTATTCACCTCGGCGATGAGCGGCAACACCGTGCTTCTCGGCATCGCGATCGGGCAGTTGCACCCGGGGCCGGCCATCGCCGCCGCGATCGCGCTCGCCTGTTTCGTGCTCGGCGTGCTGGCCGCCATCCCGCTCCGCACCGGGGGCGGGGCCGAGCGGGGATTGCGGCTCGTGTTGCTGATGGAGGCGCTGTTTCTGGCGGCGTTCGCGGCGCTTTCGTTCCTGCACGGCCCGGCTGGCGGCGCGCTTGGTTCGGCCACGGTGGCGGTGGCGGCGGTCGGGATGGGCGCCCAGGCCGTCGCAGCACGCTGCGTCAACCTGCCGGGACTTCCGACGGTCGTTTTCACCAGCACACTGACGGCGATCGCCGAGGCGCTCGGGCGCAAGGCGGAGGGGAGCGGGCGGCGGCTGCCGACCGACACGTGGCGGCAAATCGGGGCATTCTGCTGCTATCTGGGCGGGGCGGGGGTCGGGGCCGCCCTGGCGCGGCTCGGCGCGGGGGCGAGCGTCCTGCCGCTCGCCTGTGCGCTCGGCGCGCTGGCGCTGGCGCTGCGCGGCGGGACCGTCGCCAGCCCGTGAGAGCACCGGCGTCACCGGCGTGCCATCCGGGAATTGCGCGTCTGCGCGCAGGCTGAAGACCAGTGTGCGGATCGGGCTGTTTCCAGCCGGTCGAGAGATCGGGCACCGGCGCGGGTCGAGCGATTGCGCGTCCACATCGGTGCCGATCCGCACCGTGGAGGCGCCAACGGGCTGAACTCCGAGCCGTCCGGCCGTCGCCGCGAACGCCGGCACCGCGCGCCGCATCTGGCCCATTCGTCCTTGCAGCGCGGGAAGTCTAGCCCGGGGCGTGCGCGCCGCGATTGCGCGCCGGCCGGAGGGGGTGCATCTCGGCCGGGTCACTGAACCCGGGGCCTTGTCATGGCGGTTGTCACCACCGAACAGCGCGGCGCCGTTTCGCTGATCCGCATCGACCGCCCCGAGCGGCTGAACGCGATCTCCAGCGCGGTCGCGGTCGAGCTGCAGGCCGCGTTCGAGGCGTTCGATGCCTCCGATCAGCGCGTCGCAATCCTCTCCGCGACGGGCGAGCGCGCCTTCACTGCCGGCGCTGACGTGTCGGACCTGCCGGAGCTCTGGCGCTGTATCCCTGGCGTCGGCTTCACCACCGAGAAGCCGGTGATCGCCGCGACCTCCGGCTGGTGCGTCGGCGGAGGACTGGTGATGGTCATGATGTGCGACCTGCTGGTGTCCACCGAGGATACCGTGTTTTACTACCCCGAGGCCAAGCTCGGCACCACGGGCGGCATGATCAGCTCGCTCGTGACGAGGATGCCGCATCATCTGGCGATGGAGATGATGCTGCTGGGCAGCAAAGTCCCGGCGCGGCGCGCCTATGAGGTAGGGTTCGTGAACCGCGTGGTTCCGAACGGCCGGCACGAGGCAGAGGCGCTGCGGATCGCCGAGGAACTGCTGGAGCACGCGCCGCTGGTGATGGGCGCGCTGAAGCGGCTGGTGGCGGAGATTATGCCGGTCGGACCCATCGAACGGATGGTGGCCACGACTCGCACCATCGCGCGCGTGCGCGCGAGCGCGGACATGCAGGAGGGCCTTCGTGCCCATAAGGAGAAGCGAAAGCCGCTGTTCCGGGGAAGGTAGGGCGGCTGAGTGCTCTCTCCGCCCCTCGGGACGGGGAGGGGAGGAAGCCCGGCGAGACCGAAGCGCCCCCCGCCTCCCCTGGCCCCTCCGGCCCAGGGCAGCGGGGAAATGCATAGACGCGCAACTTCATTTGCGGATCGCTGCGGGATCGCGTGGCCAACTCGGGTTACTGTATGAAATGGAAGCAAGCAGGAATGAAAGCGCGGACTGTGCGGTCACGGTTCGTTGAGCCGGCGCTCTATTCCTCGGGAAAGAACTTGCCTCCGCTCAGCCGCGTATGGCCGCGGAACTCCGCCAGCACCGCTCCGTCCCCGCCGGTGACGCGTACATCCGTCATTCCCGAACGTCCAGCGCGGTGAATCTCCACCGCTTCCGCGCGCAATCGTTCGCCGAGCCGGCCAGGACGCAGATAGGTAATGGCGCAATGCTGCGCGACCGCGCGCTCGCCGTGGCTGTTCGATGCAAAAGCCATCGCGCTGTCGGCGAGCGCGAAGATGAAGCCGCCGTGGCAGATGCCGTGGCCGTTCACCATGCGCGCCTCGATCTCCATGCTCAGCACCGCGCGCCCCGGCCCGATCTCGTCGAGCCGCATCCCAAGGCCGGGGCTCGACTTGTCCTCCGCCCACATCGCCTCGGCGCAGGCGCGCGCGAGTGCGGCGGGATCGCGCGGCGGGCTCATGCGCCGCTGAAGGCGGGCTTGCGCTTCGCCAGGAACGCCCGCACGCCCTCGGCGTAATCGGCCGTCCGCCCGGCCGCGGCCTGCATCTCCGCTTCCAAATCGAGCTGCGCGTCGAGCGTGTTGGCGAACGAGGTGGCGAACAGGCGCTTCATGTAAGCGAGCGCCTGGGTGGGCATCGCGGCGAGCCGCGCGGTCAGCGCCTCGGCCTCGGAGGCGAGCGCCGCGTCGTCCACCGCCTTCCAGATCATACCCCATTCGGCGGCCTGCGCCGCGCCGATAGCCTCGCCCAGCATCGCCGCCGCCCGCGCGCGCGCCTCGCCGATCAAGCGCGGCAGGAAGAAGCTGCCGCCGCAATCGGGCACGAGCCCGATCCGCACGAAGGCCTGCACGAAGCTCGCGCTGGTTGCGGCAACAACGATGTCACAGGCGAGCGCGATGTTCGCCCCCGCCCCTGCCGCGACGCCGTTCACCGCGCAGACAACCGGCATTTTGAGCCCGCGCAGACGCCGCACCACGTGCTCATGATACGCGGCGGCGATGCCGCCGAGCGCCGGGTTCGGATTGTCCGGGCCGGGGACGATCGCGGGGCTCAGCTCCTGCCCGGCGCAGAAGCCGCGCCCGGCCCCGGTCAGCAGCAGCGCCCGGCACGCCGGATCGGCTTCCGCCGCGTCCACTGCGCGCGTGAAGGCGGCGAGTAGATCGGGATTGAGGCTGTTCAGCTTGTCCGGGCGGTTGAAGATCAGCTTCCGCCAGCTTCCGCGGTTCTCGGAGAGAACGGGCGCTTCCATCCTTTCGGGCTCCTTGCCGGGCGCGGGCGACTTTTCCAGCCGGGGCGCGGGGTGACAAGGCGGGGTTGCCGCCGCCGCAGAGGCAAATCAAGCCGGGACGAGCGGTTGCCGGCGCGCCCGCGCCCGTGCATCGTCGCCCGGCTCAATCGGGACCGCGCGCATGTATTACGAACCGGGCCGCACCGGCCACGGCCTGCCCTTCGATCCGTTCAAATCCTGCGTGGTGCCGCGCCCGATCGGGTGGATCTCCACACTCGGGCCGGACGGCGTTGCGAACCTCGCGCCGTTCAGCCAGTTCCAGAACATCACCTACAATCCGCCGATTGTCATGTTCGCCGCCAACCAGACGACCGACGGGCGCCGCAAGGACACGACGCGCAATGCCGAGGCCGAGGGCGCGTTCGTCTGGAACATGGCGACCTACGATCTGCGCGAGGCGGTGAACCTCAGCGCCCAGGAGCTGCCGGCGTCGGTGGACGAGTTCGAAATCGCCGGGCTCACCAAAGCGCCGTCGCGGCTGGTGCGTCCGCCGCGCGTCGCCGAATCACCCATCCATTTCGAGTGCATCTACATGCACACGCTGCGCCTGCCGGGCGAGGGCGTGATGGGAACCGTGGACGTGGTGTTCGGCCGGGTGGCGGCGATCCACATCGCCGACTGGGCGCTCACTCCGGAGGGCCGCATCGATGTCGCCTGCCTGAAGCCGCTCGCCCGTCTCGGCTATTACGAATACACCTTCGTCGAGCGCGTGTTCAGCATGGAAATCCCCGGCCCGGCGGCCATCAACGAGGGGCTGGAGGGCGCGATGGCGAAGGACCGCGCCCGCCGGGGCGCCTGAGGGTCGGCGCCGGCTCGGAAACAACCGAAAACGCATAGACGGGCAAAGCCGGGACGCCGATCGTTGCGGCCGGATCATGGCCGAAAGCACCGTCTCGGTTTTCACCGACGAGAACAACCTCGAGGCGGCGCTGCGGGCGCAGTGCCCGGCGCGGTTCGTCGTGCTGCGGCCGGGTCCGTTCCGCGCCGGGATGAGGCGGATCGCGCTGCGCCACCTGTCGCTTCTGCACCTCGACGAGCAGTTGCCGCGCATCGCCTTCGCGCGCCCGCCGACCGGGTCGGTGCTGATCGTGCTGCCGTTCGACCCGCACCCGGCGCAACGCTGGGCCGGCGTACCGCTCGTTCCGGGCGAACTGCTGACCTTGCACAAGCTCGCCGGCATCCATGCCTGGACCACCGGCCCCGCGCACACGCTCTTGTTATGCTCTGCGGCCGGCCAGCTTGGCCGCATCGGCGCACGGCTGAGCCGGGACGGCTTCGCTGTGCCCGAAGGCGTGTGGCGCTGGCGCCCGCAGCCAGACGCGCTCCGTGCGTTGCTCGCGCTGGTGCGGGCTGCCCTCCGCGTCGCCGAGATCCGGCCGGACGCGCCGACCGAGGCGGCGGCGGGCCGGGGTCTCGAGCGGCAGATAATCGAGTCGCTGGCCGAGATGCTTGGTTCGGCAACGCCGCATAGCAAGCCGAGGGATCTCATGCGCCGCTGCGCCGCAATGGGGTGTCTCGAAGAGGCGATCCGCACCGGCGAGTGGTCGCAGGCCGCGCTGGCTGACCGCACCGGCGTGGCTCCGCGCACGCTTCGGGCCTATTGCAAGGAAACCACTGGCCTCGGGCCGAGTACCTATGCGCGGCTCTCCCGGTTGCACGCCGTGCGCGAGGCGTTGCAAAACCCACCGCCCGGCGCATCCTCGGTAGCGGACCTCGCGCAGCGGTATGGATTTCGCCAACCCGGCCGGTTCGCGAGTTCCTATCGCAAGCAATTCGGCGAGCTTCCTTCGGCGGCCCGCAAGCGGACCGGCCGGACATAGCCACGAACGCGACCGTCAATAGCCGAACGACATAAGACCGTCAGTAACGGACCGTTGACCTAAATCAACAAAACGGATAGCAGGCTGGTCTAGGCGGATAACCGCCGAGCGGGGACCGTCCATGCCGTCGAGCGTACGCCTTCGCGTCAACGATCCCGACGAGCTGCGGGCCAATCTCCGTCCTGCCTACGGCGAGTACTTGTTGAACGGCCGCGGCACCTTCGTTGCAACTGTCACCAAGATCGACCTGCAACATGTCTGGATGCAGCGTTTGGAAGAGATTCTTCCACGCACTTGGCACATCGAGGCATCGGCCGAGCGGTTCGCGCTTATATTCGCCGCGCATCCGGTGCCGGCGATGCGCTACCGCGGCGCGGAGATGGGTGCGGACGAGCTCATGCTGCGCGCGCCCGGCGCAGATGTCTGGCACAACCTGAACGACCCGTCGGTGCTCGGCTCGATCTCCTTGCCGCGCGCCTTTCTGTATGAGCGAGGGCGCGCAACCGACGCCCTCGATAAGGCCGCAACCGTGGGTGTCCGCGTGATGCGCGTGGGCGCACCGATCATGTCCGCCCTGCGCCGTCTGCATTCGGCGGCAGCCGATCTGGCGGCGACGGCCCCGGAGCGAATCGAGAACTCGGGGGCGGCGGCGGGGCTTGAGGAATCGCTTTCTGAGATCTTCCTCGATTGCCTTACCGAAGGATGGACGGTGCCGGACCGCGCCGCCTCGCGCCGCCACGACCTGATCCTGCGGCGCTTCCGCCGGCTTATCGAGGGCCGGGATGGTGAGCCCCTTTATCTGAGCGAGGTCTGCGCGACACTCGGGGTGAGCAGCCGCACACTCCATGTCTGCTGCGTCGAGGCGATGGGCTACGGTCCGAAACGCTACCTGACGCTGCGGCGCCTGCACCTGGCGCGGCGGGCGCTGCGCGCCGCCGACCGGGCGAACTCCGTCACCGACATCGCCACCCGCTACGGCTTCTGGGAGCTAGGCCGCTTCGCAGTGACGTATCGCGCGCTGTTCGGGGAAGCGCCGTCCGAGACGCTGCGCGCCAAGCCCCGGTAGCGCCGCACGCCGCTTAGCCGAAACTGCATAGGCCGGCACTCCGCCGATCTGATACCGCGCCCGCGCATCGGCTGGCGAAGTCATGACGCACGCACTGGTTGAGAACGCCGCAGACACAAGCGAGGCGCCGCCCGGGATGCGGTGGATTCCCGGCGGCACGTTCCTGATGGGAGCGGAGGGAACCTATCCGGAGGAAGCGCCCGTACACCACGTGACGGTGAGCGGCTTCTGGATGGACGCCTGCGCTGTGACGAACGCCGATTTCGCTGCGTTCGTTCAGGCAACCGGCTATCGCACCATCGCCGAACGGCCGCCTGATCCTGCCGCCTATCCCGGCGCCAGGCGCGAGCTTCTGAAGCCCGGCTCTTTGGTGTTCTTCATGCCACGCGCCCCGGTGAACATGAACGACATCCACAGCCGCTGGGCCTATGTGCCGGGCGCAAGCTGGCGCGCGCCCGAGGGGCCGGGCAGCACGATCGAGGACCGCGCGAACCATCCGGCCGTGCACATCGCTTTCGAGGACGCGGTGGCCTATGCCGAATGGGCCGGCAAGGCCTTGCCCACCGAGGCCGAATGGGAATTCGCCGCGCGCGGCGGGCTGGAGGGCGCGCGCTTCTGCTGGGGCGACGAGTTCATGCCGGGCGGCCGCTACGTGGCCAACACCTGGCAGGGCAAGTTCCCGTTCCAGGATTTGGGCGCGGACGGGTTCATCGGACGCGCGCCGGTCGGCTCCTTTCCGCCCAACGGCTACGGCCTGTTCGATATGGCCGGCAATGTCTGGGAGTGGACCACCGACTGGTTCTCCGACCGTCATCCGGACCAGGCGGAGGCCCCGTGCTGCGTGCCGCGCGATCCGCGCGGCGGCGCCAAAGTGTTGAGTTACGACCGCGCGCAGCCGGCGATCCGCTTCCCACGCAAAGTGATCAAGGGCGGCTCCTATCTCTGCGCGCCCAATTATTGCCGCCGCTACCGACCCGCCGCGCGCCATCCGCAGATGATCGATACCGGAACCTGCCATATCGGCTTCCGCTGCGTGACACGCCCCGTCCGTCCCGCTTGCGAAGGAGTGGAACCATGATGATCTCCCGCCGTCACGCCGTAACGACCGCACTCAGCCTTTTGGGCACGAGCGCGCTGCACCCCGCCCGAGCGGAATGGGGATCGCAGATTGGCGGCGACATCGAGGGTCTCGACGGATTCCGGGAGGCGTTGGAGGCCTACATCTACGCATATCCGCTTGTGACCATGGAAATGACCAGGCGTGTCATGACCAATGTGTCCGCCCCGGACGGCACCCATGCGCCGATGGGTCAGTTTGCCCGAGTGCGGACCTATCCTGACGCATCGTTCCGGGACGTGACGGCGCCGAACGCCGACACGCTTTACACGACCGCATGGATCGACGTCGGCAAGGAGCCCTGGGTGCTGAGCATCCCGGATATGAAGGGGCGCTATTTCCTGTTTCCGATGCTGGACGGCTGGACCAACGTGTTCCAGGTGCCGGGCTCGCGCACGACGGCTACCGCCGCCCAGACCTACGCCATCACCGGGCCTGGCTGGACCGGCAAACTTCCGGCGGGGCTGACCGAGTACAAGTCACCGACCAATATGGTGTGGCTGCTCGGCCGCATCTATTGCACCGGCACGCCCGAGGACTACGTCGCCGTGCATGCCGAGCAGGACGCCTGCGCGCTCGTTCCGCTGAGTTCGTTTGGCAAGCCGTGGACGCCACCCACGCATTCTGTGGACCCGGTGATCGACATGAAGACGGCCGTCCGAGCGCAGGTCAGCCGCATGAGCGCGGTCGAGTATTTCGCGCTGTTCGCCGAGTTGCTCAAGACCAATCCTCCGGCGGCGGCGGATCGCCCAATCCTGCCGAAATTGGCGAAAATCGGGATCGTGCCCGGCCAGAGTTTCGACCGCAATCGCTTCAACCCCGATTTCGCCGCCCGTCTTCCCCAGCTCGCGCTCGATCGGATCATGCTGCACTTCCGCTTCAGCGACGGCGATGAGAAGGAAAGGAACGGTTGGAGTTACACCCTGAAAACCGGCCTCTACGGGACCGACTACCTGCAACGCGCCCTCGTGACGGCGATCGGCCTCGGTGCGAACAGGCCGCAGGATGCAATTTACCCCGTGTCGCAGGTGGATAGTGCAGGTAGCAGCTATGACGGAAGCCATAAATACGCGATTCGGTTCCCAAAGGGGCAGATGCCCCCTGCCAAGGGCTTCTGGTCCATCACGATGTACGACAAGGACTATTTCTTCGTGCCGAATGTGCTGAATCGCTACTCAATCAGCGAGCGGCAAAACCTGCAGGTTGACCGCGACGGCTCGGTGACGATCTACCTCCAGAAGGACTCCCCGGGTCCCGACAAGGAATCAAACTGGCTGCCCGCGCCCGCCGACAAATTCATTCTGATGATGCGACTATATTGGCCTGAGAAGGCTGCTCCTTCGATCTTCAACGGCTCATGGAAGCCTCCGGCGGTCGTGCGTGAACGCGTAAGTTGAATGCGACCGCTGGATCGCGCGACTGCGGATGCCTGCCGGACGACTATGGCCGCGTAACAAGATGGGGCTAAGCTGCCGCCCGGCAAGCACACCATCGTGTCCGACTGGAAGATGGTCCCGATCCTTTGTTGCGCGTCCGGCGTTCTCGGAGCAGCACTCGGCGAGGGCCGGCTGGCACGAATGTTCTTTGTCGAACGGGAACTTATGAGATAAAACCTAGCCGATACATCATTCCACCGGCTTCCCTTCAATGGAGGTTGACGTTGCATAGGTTTTGTCGGGCCGGGGCGGCCGCAGTCCTTGGCTGTCTCGGCTTGGTGCCGGCGCACGCACAGCAGCAATATCCGCTGATGGACCGCCTCGCCGACCGAGTGGTCCAGAAGTATCAGGACGCATCCTGCCCGCAGCTCGCCGCGCAGCGCGCGAAGCCGCCGGCTGGGCAGCGGGCGCAGATGGAGGCGCGCATGGTGGAGATGCTGCACCGGGATCCGCAGCTTCGGCAGGCGTTCATCGACCGCGTCGCCGCGCCGATCGCCAACAAGATGTTCGAATGCGGATTCATCCCATGAAACTCGCAAACGCGCTGGCTGCCGCGCTGACCGTCGCGACGCTTGCCGCCTGCACGAGCTCCGTGAAGGTCGGGCAGGAGGCGGTGGCGGGCCTGACGCCGGACGCCACGGTGGAGATGCACCAGGTGACGGCCGCCTTCATCGGCAGCGGCGGCGGCGGCACCGGGACGCTGTATTATCAGGGCAATGCCTACCCGTTCAGGGTCGGCGGCCTCGGCATCGGCGGCATCGGCGCTGCCGAGATGCAGGCGACCGGCGAGGTCTACAAGCTCGCCAGCTTGGCGCAGTTTCCGGGAACCTACGCGCAGGCCCGTTACGGCTACGCGCTCGGCAACCGCAGCGCCGGCGATCTCTGGCTGCAGAACAACGCCGGCGTCATCATGCACCTGCACGCCAAGCGCGAGGGACTGATGCTCAGCCTCGGCGGCGACGCGGTGGTGATCGCATTCCGCTGACACCGCGCACGCGCAGGCGGCGCCCTCGCGTCAGCTGCGCCGGGGCGCTGCTTGCCCTGCTGCTCGGCGCCGCCTGCCTTCGGGCAAGCATCGCCCGCGCCGGCGCGGGCGATGCGGCCGGCTCGGACAGCGTAACGGATTTGGCGGAAAAGCTGCAAAATCCGATCGGCAACCTGATCAGCGTGCCGCTCCAGAACAACAGTTTCCTCAATACCGGCCCGAACAAGGGGGTGCAGAACGTCTTGAACATCCAGCCGGTGATCCCGATCCATCTCAACCCCGAGTGGAACGTGATCACCCGCACGATCCTGCCGCTCGTGTGGAGCCCGTCGGGCCAGCCTTTCGCCACCGTCCCGTCGTTCGGCAGCGCGCCAACGGTGTTCTCGGCCGTGCTGTCCCCGGAGCACCCGGTCGATGGCTGGGTGTGGGGCGTCGGCCCGATCGCGCAGCTGCCGACCATCAGCAGCAAGACCCTCGGCTCGAACATCTGGGGTCTCGGTCCGGCCCTGGTGCTCGTGAAACATGCCGGCCCGATCGTCGCCGGGGCGCTGCTCAACAGCGTTTTTTCGCTCGGCGGCAACGCGGGGCCGACCGGCAGCAAATACAGCCTGCTGACGTTCCAGCCGTTCCTCAATTACAATTTCGGCGACGGCTGGTTCGTCGGCAGCGTGCCGATCCTTACCGCGAGCTGGCTTTCCGCCGGCACCAAATGGACGGTTCCGCTGGGCTTGCAGGGAGGGCGTTTGGTCAAGCTCGGCGGCAGGCTGCCGGTGAACCTGGTCGTCGGCGCCTATGACAACGTGGTGCGCGCGGCGGGTGCCGGAAACGTCGAGCTCCGCACGCAGATCACGTTCGTTTTCTGAGCTTGGTTCGGCTATGATCACGGGGCGCGCTGCCTCAGGTGATCTGTGCGGAGAACTTTCGACCATGCTTACGTGCGCCGGCCGAAGATTGGCCGGTGCGAATTGAGGAGGAGCGGATGAGCGGGTCGCGCGGGGTGCGAGCGGACCGATGAGCAACGCGCTGGAACAGCCGGCCCTGCCGGCGGCATTGGTGCGCCGCTCGCGCCGGATTTCGCCCTACTGGCTGGTCCCGCTCATTGCCGCGATCATCGCGGCTTGGCTCGCCTGGGACACGCTTTCCAGGGAGGGGCCCACCATCACCATCAGCTTCGAGGGCGCGGAGGGACTTCAGGCCGGCCAGTCGAAACTCAAGTACCGCGACGTGACCCTCGGCACGGTCAAGTCGATCGCGCTAAATGCCGATCATACGCGGGTTACAGTGACCGTCGCGACCGTCCGCCAGGCGACGCCGCTGCTGACCGAGGGCACGGTCTTCTGGGTGGTCAAGCCGCGGCTGTTCGCCGGCAATCTCAGCGGTCTCGAGACGCTGATCTCCGGCTCCTATATCGGTATGGTCCCTGGCAACGGGGGCAGTGCCCGCCGCGCATTCGTCGGCAGCGAAAACCCGCCCGTCCTCACTGTCGCCGTCCCCGGCCGCACCTTCCTTCTGAAGGCCGCGCGCCTTGGTTCGATCACGGTTGGCGCGCCGGTGATCTACCGCGACCTCAACGTCGGCGAGGTGCTCGGTTGGGACCTCGGCAAGATGGCGGAGGACGTCACCATCCACGCCTTCGTGCGCGCGCCGTTCGACTCCTACGTCAACAACAACAGCCGGTTCTGGGATGCCTCGGGCCTTTCAGTGAAGCTCGGTGCGGGGGGGCTCGACGTGCAGCTCGAGTCGATCCGCGCGCTGCTTCTGGGTGGGATCTCCTTCGAGACGCCGCCTGACCAAACCGCCGGCGCCGAGAGCCCCGAGAACCATCTCTTCCCGCTGTTTGCGAACAAGGAGGCGGCGATGAACGCCTCCTACACGCGGCAGATCCCGTTCATCGCCTATTTCCCCGGCTCGGTGCGCGGCCTCGTCAAGGGCTCGGACGTACTCATTCACGGGCTCAAGGTCGGGGAAGTCACCGATGTCGGCCTGCACTACGACGAAGCGAAGCAGGAAATCGTTGCCCCCGTGCATTTCACCGTGCAGCCCGAGCGGATCGTCGGCATCGGCCGCACGCCCGTCGGCGATCCGGAGGTGGCGGTGGACCTGCTGGTGCGCGACGGCCTGCGCGCCACGCTGCAAAGCGCCAACCTGCTGACCGGCGGCATGGTGGTGGCGCTCGACTTCATCAAGGACGCCAAGCCGGAAGAAGTGCAGCGAGAGGGCGATGCGTTCGTGCTGCCCACTTCCGAGTCGGTCGGTCTCGCCGGCATCGAGGCGTCGGCTTCGGAACTCTTACGGAAAGTGAACGCGGTGCCGCTCGACAAGATCGGCGCCGACCTCGCGCAGATGTCGGACGGGCTCAATCAACTGGTGAACGGCCCCGAGCTGAAACAGTCGCTCAGTCGGCTCAATGTGCTGCTGGCCAGCACGCAGGAGGCGGTGCGCCAGCTCGATGCTGGGCTTTCGCCCGCGGTGAAGAAGCTGCCGGCGCTGGTGGCCGATCTACAGAAGACGCTCAACGGCGCCGACACGCTGCTTGCCTCGCTGAACAGCGCCTATGGCGACAACACGCGCTTCAGCCGGCAGGTCGGCCAGTCACTGACCCAGCTCGATGATTTGCTGCGCTCGCTTCAATCCTTGTCCGATCTGCTCTCGCGCAACCCCGAGGCGCTGATCCGCGGCCGCCCCGGGAGCGGCACGGAATGAGCGTGCGTCGCGCCCGCGCCGCGCTGCCGGCGGCGCTCCTTGCCTTGCTCGGCGCCTGCACCTCGCCCAATCCCAACCTCTACACGATCGCGCCGGTGCCCGGTCCGGTGCAGCACGGCACCCCGAAGACCGTGCTCGTGCGTGACGTCGTGCTCGCGCGCTATCTCGACCGCACGCACATCGTGCGCTCGTCCGAGGATTACCGCCTGGCCGTGGAACAAAACGACTGGTGGGGCGAGCCGCTGCCGGCGATGGTCGGGCGCGTGCTGGTGCAGGAGCTCGGCCAGCGCCTGCCGGGTGCGGTCGTCTATGGCAGCGCGAGCCCGGTCGGGCTTGCGCCCGCGGCGACGGTCGATCTCAGCCTCGACCGTCTCGACGAAGACGCCGCCGGGCACGTGTTGGTGCAGGGTCTCGCCGGCGTGACCTTCGCCGGCAGCAAGGTCCCGCTCGCCAAGCCGTTCCGCTTCGCGGTTGTGCCGCCGGCGCCGGACACGGCGGGGGAGGTGGCGGCGATCAGCACGGGCATCGGCGAGCTCGCCGATGAACTCGCGGCGGCGCTTGCCGCCGGCCCGTCGCGCCGATGATGCCGGCGGCCAGCGCCGCGGCGCCCAGCCTGCGCGAATGCCCCGGCTGTGGGCTGTTTCAGATCTTGCCCGCGATGCGGGCCGGGGAGACGGCTCGCTGCGGCCGCTGCACCACGCCGCTGCGGCGCAGCCGCGCGCACACGTTCGACCGCAGCCTGGCGCTTACCGTCGCCGCTCTTGTGTTGCTGAGCGTGATGGCGACGAGCACGCTGATGAGCGTCGAGGAAGCCGGCATCAGTCGTTATGTCGGGCTGTTCGGCGGGCCGGAGGAGCTGGTGGAGCGCGGCATGGCGGCGCTCGCCGTCGCCGTGGCGTTCACCGTGCTGATCGCGCCGCTCTTGATGCTGCTCGGGCGGCTTTATGTGCTGCTCGGCCTTCGGCTGCGAACCCCCCCGGCGCACCTGCGGCACGTGTTCCGTTGGGCGGAGCGTTTGCGGCCCTGGGCGATGCTGGAAGTGTTCCTGTTCGGCGTGTTCGTGGCCTACGTCAAACTCGCCGATCTCGTGACGATCCGACTAGGCCCCGGCGCCTATGCGCTGATGGCGATCACATTCGTGCTGATTTGGGCCGAGGACGCGCTCGATCACGGCGCGGTCTGGAACGCGCTGCAGCAGGCACGCTTGCCCGCGCAAACGCGGCTGCTGAATCAGGAGGTGCTGTTGCGGGGTCTCGCCGGCTGCGATGTGTGCGGCCTGGTGTCCGCCCTGCATCGCAACGGCGCACATTGCCCGCGTTGCGGCGCGCCGCTGCATCCCCGCAAGCCGGCGAGCTTTGCACGCACTTGGGCCTTGGTGATCGCGGCGGCGATCCTCTATGTGCCCGCCAACGCCTATCCGGTTTTGACGGTGGTGCAGCTCGGCGCCGGCCAGCCGAGCACCATCCTCGGCGGAGTGGAGGAACTGTTCGCCGCGCAGCTTTATCCGCTCGCGGCGCTCGTGTTCGTCGCCAGCATCGCCGTGCCGATGCTGAAACTTGTCGGGCTCGCCGTCCTGATGATCTCCGCGCAGACCGGGCGGGCCGGCTGGCTGCGCGACCGCACGAGGCTTTACCGCTTCATCAGCGTGATCGGCCGCTGGTCGATGATCGACATTTTCATGGAATCTCTGCTCGGCGCGCTGGTGAAGTTCGGCACCATCATCACGATCGAGCCGGGGTTCGGCGCGGTGGCGTTCTGCGCCGTGGTGGTGCTGACGATCCTTGCTTCGGAAAGCTTCGATCCGCGGCTGATGTGGGACGCGGTGGAGGCGGTTTCTGCCGGCGCCGATTAGGGCGGGGATAACAAGTACCGCCTGCCGGTCATTCCCGCGCAAGAGTGGGTGAGGAGATCCTGGTGCGCCCCTCATCGTCATTCCCGCGAAAGCGGGAACCAAGAACGCCTGACGCCTTACAGGCCGCCTCGATGCCCGCTTTCGCACGCGGCAATGACGACCTGGCGCTAACTCGCTTTCCCTCACTCCTTCCCTGCTTCCCCGCCTCGCTCTGTCCTCGGCCGCGTCGAGGCCTCTAGAAACCCCTGCATCATCTTCTGCGCGAACTCCGAGCCGAGGCCCCATAGCGGCAGCCAGCTCCTGAGGCTCGCCGGATCGAGATGGCCCATCGCCTCGAGCGTCTGCGCCTGCAAACGCTCCATCACCGCCGCCTGCATCGGCTTCACGTCGGGCAGTCCGAGGAACTCGCGTGCCTCCTCGGGCGTGCAGTCGATCTCGATGTTGATCTTCATGGCCGCCGCCTCCCTCCGCCCCGGTCCGCGCGTGAGCTCGGCGGAGCCGCCAGCATAGCCGAGGGCCGCAGCGAAGTCAGAACCTCGCCCGGCCCTGCCCTCTGCGGACACGAGTTGACGTATAGGTTAAGATAATCTAGATTGCGTCACGCTGGTCCGGGTCGGAGCGGGAGGCGGCTGTGATCGAGGCGGAAACAGGGGTTCGGGCGGACGCCGGGGCGGCTTACCCGTGGCTGCGCTCCTACCCGCCGGGCGTGCGCTGGGACGTGCCGTTGCCACCGATGACGCTGGTCGAGGTGTTCGGCCACTCCGTCGCCCGCTTCGCGGCGCGGCCCTGCCTCGATTTCCTCGGCCGCGGCTGGACCTATGCGGAGGTGGGCGCGGAGGTCGCCCGCATCGCCGCCGGCTTGCGCGGGCTAGACGCGGGTCCCGGCGTGCGCGTCGGGCTCTGCCTGCCGAACGGGCCGCATTACGTGATCGCCTATTTCGCCGCGCTTTCAACCGGCGCGACGGTGGTGAATTTCAATCCGCTCTACACCGAGCCCGAGCTGGAGGCGCAGGCACGCGATTCCGGCACGGCGATCATGCTGGCCCCCGATCTCGAGCCGATCTTCGGCCGCGTGCTCGCCCTGCTGCGCCGTGGCGTGATCGGGCGCGTGGTGCTCTGCCCGTTCGCCGATCAGCTTCCGCGCGCGAAGGCGCTCGGATTCCGCCTGCTGAAGAGCCGCGCGATCGCCCGCGTGCCGGGCGGGGAGAGCCGGATCGTGAGCTGGGCAACGCTGCGCGCCACGCCGCCCTCTGCCGGCCTGCCGCGTCCACAGCCGGGCGATGTCGCCGTGCTGCAATACACCGGCGGCACCACCGGCGTGCCGAAGGGCGCGATGCTGACGCACGCCAACCTCGCCGCCAATCTGCGCCAAGTACAGGCATGGTCGCCCGATTGCGTGCCGGGCGAGGAGCGCATCATGGCGGTGCTGCCGTTCTTCCACGTGTTCGCGCTCACCGCGGTGCTCGGCGTGGGCATCGGCTGGGGGGCGGAGATCATCATGCTGCCGCGCTTCGAGGTGAAGCCGCTCCTGAGCGCGCTGCGCCGCAAGCACCCGACGATCTTTCACGGCGTGCCGACGCTGTTCAAGGCGGTGCTCGATCACGGCGTGACCAAGGAAGACCTCGCCTCGGTGAAGATTTGCATTTCCGGCGGCGCGCCGCTGCCCGCTGAGATCAAGCGCGTCTTCGATGCTGTCAGCGGGCGGCCGCTCGTCGAAGGCTACGGCCTCACCGAAGCCGCGCCGGTCTGTTTCTGCAATCCGGTGCACGCAGCGCGAACCGGCACGATCGGCCTGCCGCTACCCGGCGTGCGCGCCGAGATCCGCGCCCTCGATGATCCCGCGCGCGCGCTGCCGCCGGGCGAGCGCGGCGAGCTTTGCATCGCTGGCCCGAACGTGATGGCGGGCTACTGGAACCGGCCGGAAGAAACCGCCCAGGTGCTCGGCGCCGACGGGTTCCTGCACACCGCCGATATCGGCGTGATGGACGAGGAGGGGTTCGTCACCTTGGTCGATCGCGCCAAGGATCTGATCATCTGCTCGGGCTACAATGTCTATCCGCGCACGATCGAGGAGGCGCTTTACGCGCATCCCGACGTGGTGGCGGCGACGGCGGTCGGCATGAAGGACGCCTATCGCGGCGAGAGCCCGGCCGCCTTCGTGCAGCTCCGTCCCGGCAGCCGGGTCACCGTGGAGGCGTTGCGGGCGCATCTGAGGGAGCTTCTGTCGCCGATCGAGATGCCGCATTTGATCGAGATCCGCCCCGAGCTGCCACGCACCGCCATCGGCAAGCTCTCCAAGAAGGAACTCAAGGCGGAGCTTGCGGCGCGGGAGGCGGGCTGATGGCGGACAAGACGGCGAAGGCGGCGCGCGCGGCAAAGACGCTGTTCACGGTGAATGGCCTCGCCGAAGACCTCGGCGTCACCCCGCGCGCGATCCGCTTCTACGAGATGAAGGGGCTGATCGCGCCGCGCCGCGCCGGCACGACGCGCGTGTTCGACCGGCGGGACCGGGCACGGCTGCTGCTGATCCTGCGCGGCAAGCGGCTCGGCTTCTCGCTCGCGGAAATCCGCGAATATCTCGACCTGTATGACGCGCCGCAGGGCCATGTGCGGCAGATCCGCGTGCTGCTGGAGAAAACCCAGGAGCGGATCGCCCGGCTGGAGCAGCAGCGGCGCGACCTCGACCAGACGCTTGCCGAATTGCGCGAGGTGGCGCGGCAGGCAGCCGAGGCGCTGGCCGCGAGCGGGCCGCATGCCTTGCCCCACATCTCTTCCGCGCCAACCGATACCGACCGAGGAGCGAATTCATGACCGATGTGGTGATCGCGGCTTATCGCCGCTCGCCGTTCCATTTCGCGAGCAAGGGCGAACTCACGCGCGTGCGGCCCGACGATCTCGCCGCGCAGGTAGTGCGCGCCCTGGTCGCCGATACCAAGATCGATCCCGCCAGCATCGAGGACCTCGTGCTCGGCTGCGCCTTTCCCGAAGGCGAGCAGGGGCTGAACGCGGCGAAGCTCGTTTCCTTCATCGCCGGGCTGCCGGAGAGCGTCGGCGGCGCGACCGTCAACCGCTTCTGCGGCTCGTCGATGCAGTCGGTGCATCAGGCGGCCGGGGCGATCCGCATGGGAGCGGGTGCGGCGTTCATCTGCGCCGGGGTGGAGAGCATGACGCGCGTGCCGATCATGGGCTTCAACCCGATGCCCAATCCCGCGCTCGCCGCGCGCTATCCGCAGGCCTACATCTCGATGGGCGAGACGGCGGAGAATGTTGCGCGCCGCCATCAGGTCACGCGCGCTGATCAGGAGGCGTTCGCCGTCCGCAGCCACCAGAAAGCCGCCGCCGCCGAGCGCGAGGGGCGGCTCGAGGCCGAGATCGTGCCGATCGAGACCAAGGCGAAGCGCGTCGCCAAGGACGGCTGCATCCGCCCGGAGACGACGGCGGAGGGGCTCGCCGCGCTCAAGCCCGCCTTCCGCGCCGACGGCACCGTGACCGCCGGCACTTCCTCGCCGCTAACCGACGGTGCGACGGCGCTGCTCGTCTGCTCGATGGAATACGCGCGCGCCAATAGCCTGACCCCGCTCGCCAAGGTCAGGAGCATCGCGGTCGCCGGCTGCGCGCCGGAGGTGATGGGCATGGGCCCAGTCGGCGCCACGCGCAAGGCGCTCGATCGCGCCGGGATCACGGTGAAGGATCTCGACGTGATCGAGCTGAACGAGGCTTTCGCCGCGCAGGCGCTCGCCTGCATCCGCGAACTCGGGCTGGATGAAGCGAAGGTGAACCAGGACGGCGGCGCCATCGCGCTCGGCCATCCGCTCGGGGCGACGGGTGCGCGCATCACCGGCAAGGCCGCGCAAATCCTGCAACGCGGAGGCGGGCGCTATGCGCTGGCGACGCAATGCATCGGCGGCGGCCAGGGCATCGCGACCGTGCTGGAGGCGGTCTGATGGGTGCCGAAATCCGCAAGGTCGGCGTGATCGGCGCCGGGGTGATGGGAGCGGGCATCGCCGCGCAGGTGGCGAATGCCGGGGTTCCGGTCGTGCTGCTCGACATCGTGCCGGGTGCGGCGGCGAAGGCGATCGACACCATGCTCCGCACCGACCCCGCGCCCTTCATGCACAGGGGCGCGGCGCGGCTGATCGCGCCGGGCGACCTCGACGCCGACCATGCTCTGCTCGCCGAGTGCGACTGGATCGTGGAGGCGATCGTCGAGCATCCGAAGGCCAAGCGCGAGCTCTATGCAAAGCTGGAGGGCGTGCGCAAGGATGGGTCGGTGGTTTCCTCCAACACCTCCACGATACCGCTGCGCGTGCTGACCGAGGGGCTCGGCGCGCGCTTCGCCGCCGACTTCCTGATCACGCATTTCTTCAACCCGCCGCGCTACATGCGCCTGCTGGAAACCGTGCGCGCCCCGGCGACGCGCGATGACGCGGTGCAGGCGATCGGCGCGTTCTGCGACCTCCGGCTCGGCAAGACCGTCATCGCCGCCAAGGACACGCCGGGCTTCATCGCCAACCGCATCGGCGGCATGTGGCTGCAAGCGGCGGTCAACCACGCGATCGACCTCGGCCTGACGGTCGAGGAGGCGGACGCGGTGATGGGCCGGCCAATCGGCGCGCCGGCAACCGGCGTGTTCGGGCTGCTCGATCTGGTCGGCATCGACCTGATGCCGCATGTCGCGGCCAGCATGCGCGCGGTGCTGCCTGCGACCGACCCCTATGTGCGCGCGATGCGCGAGCACGAGCTGATCCTGCGGATGATCGCCGAAGGCCGCACCGGCCGGAAGGGCGGCAAGGGCGGGTTCTATCACCGCGCCCGCGCGCCTTCCGGCGAAAGCCAGCGCCGCGCGCTCGATCTTGCCACCGGCGAGTACCGCGACAGCGAGAAGGCCCGGCTCGACAGTCTGGAGGCGCGCGATCTGCGCGCGCTCGTGCAGCACAAGGACCGCGGCGGGCGTTATGCGCGCGCGGTGCTGCTCGATCTGCTTTCCTACGCCGCCGCCCTGGTGCCGGAGATCGCCGACAGCGTCGCCGATGTGGATGCGGCGATGCGGCTCGGTTACAACTGGACCCATGGCCCGTTCGAGCTGATCGACAAGCTGGGCGCCGCGTGGCTCGCCGAGACGCTGGCGGCCGACGGGCGCGAGGTGCCGCTGCTCCTGCGCCAGGTCGGCGCGGGCCCGTTCTATCGCGTTGCCGATGGCGTGCTGACGTGTTTCGGCACCGATGGCGCGTACCATCCGGTCCCGCGCCCGCCGGGCGTGCTGCTGCTCGCCGACATCAAGCGGCGCGGCCAGCCGCTGGCGAAGAACGCCAGCGCCTCGCTGTGGGACATCGGCGACGGTGTGGCGTGCCTCGAGTTCCACACCAAGATGAACGCGCTCGATCCGCTGATCGTGGAGATGCTCGGCAAATCGGTCACGATGGGCAGCAAGGGCGCGTTCCGCGCGCTGGTGATCCACAACGAGGGCGAGCAGTTCTCGGTCGGCGCCAATATCGGGCTCGCGCTGTTTGCCGCCAACATCGCCGCCTGGGGCCAGATCGAGGAGCTGATCGAAGCCGGGCAGAAGGCCATGCGCGCGCTGCGCGCAGCGCCCTTCCCGGTGGTCGGCGCGCCGTCCGGCATGGCGCTGGGCGGCGGCTGCGAAATCCTGCTGCATTGCGACGCCGTGCAGGCGCACGCCGAGACCTATGCCGGGCTTGTCGAGGTCGGCGTCGGCCTGATCCCCGGCTGGGGCGGCTGCACGGCGATGCTGCACCGCTGGGCGGAGAACGAGCGCGCGCCGAAAGGGCCGATGCCGCCGGTGGCCAAGACCTTCGAGATGATCTCCACGGCAAAGGTGGCGAAGTCGGCCTTCGAGGCGAAGGAGATGCTGATCTTGCGCGACAGCGACGGCATCACCTTCAACCGCGACCGGCTGCTGGCGGACGCCAAGGCGAAGGCGCTGGCGCTGGTCGCGAACTACGCGCCTGCCGAGGTGAAGCCGCTGCGCCTGCCGGGGCCCTCGGGCCGCGTGGCGCTGGAGATGGCCGTGCAGCAGCAGGCGGCGATGGGCCGCGCCATGCCGCACGACATCGTGGTGTGCGCCGCACTCGCCGAGACGCTGAGCGGCGGCGAGGCCGACATCACCGAGGAGACCAGCGAGGAGGCGCTGCACGCGCTGGAGCGCCGCAACTTCATGGCGCTGCTCAAGACGCCGGCGACGCTCGCCCGCATCGAGCACATGCTGGAAACCGGCCGGCCGCTGCGGAATTAGCGACGAATGCAACCTACTTTTCCTGCCACGTCAGGGCGAGCGCCAGGCGAGCGGCGCGGAGCAATCTCTCGCGGATAGGGGATTGCTCGGACCGGCTGCACGGGCCGCGTAATGACAATGTCGGCGCGACGACGGAGAGACCGAGGAGTCTAAGGAACCAACCCCATGCCCATCTACGCCGCGCCGCTGCGCGATATGCGTTTCGTCCTGAATGAGCTTGCCGGGATCGACCGGCTGCGCGCCCTGCCGGGCTGCGCCGAGCTCGGCCCCGAGCTCGTCGATCCGATCCTGGAGGAAGCGGCTAAGTTCTGCACCGAGGTGCTGCTGCCGCTCAACCGCAGCGGCGACGAGGAAGGCTGCACGCTGGAGAACGGCGTGGTCCGCACGCCGCGCGGCTTTCCTGAAGCCTACCGCGCTTTTTGCGAGGGCGGCTGGACCGCGCTCGGCGCCGATCCCGAGTATGGCGGCCAGGGCTTGCCGAAATCGGTCGGGCTGCTGGTCGAGGAGATGATCTGCGCGACCAATCTCTCCTTCGGCATGTATCCGGGCCTTTCGCACGGCGCCTACATGGCGCTCGCCAAGCACGGCAGCGCGGAACAGAGGGCGCTTTACCTGCCGAAGCTCGCCAGCGGCGAATGGGCCGGCACGATGTGCCTGACCGAGCCGCAATGCGGCACCGATCTCGGCTTGATCCGCACCCGCGCGGTGCCGCACGCGGACGGCAGTTTCCGCATCACCGGGGGCAAGATTTTCATCAGCGCCGGCGAGCACGATCTCGCCGACAACATCGTGCATCTGGTGCTGGCGAAATTGCCGGACGCACCCGCCGGCACGCGCGGGATCAGCCTGTTCGTGGTGCCGAAGTTCCTGCCCGGTGCGGACGGGCGGTGCGGCGCGCGCAATGCCGTCGCTTGCACCGCGCTCGAACACAAGATGGGCATCAAGGCGAGTGCCACCTGCGCGCTGGCGTTCGACGAGGCGACCGGCTGGCTGGTCGGCCAGCCGCACAAGGGCTTGTCCGCCATGTTCACCATGATGAACGAGGCGCGGCTCGGGGTGGGTATCCAGGGGCTCGGCATCGCGGAAATCGCCTATCAGAACGCGCTCGCCTATGCGCGCGAGCGGCTGCAAGGCCGTGCGCTCGGCAGCCCCGCCGATCCGGCGCGCGCCGCCGATCCGATCATTGCGCACCCCGATGTGCGGCGGATGTTGCTGACGATGCGCGCCATGGCGGAAGGCTGCCGTGCGCTCGCCGCGCTTGCCGCACTCGCGCACGACACCGCCGAACGCCATGCGGACGCCGCCGAGCGCCAGCGCGCCGACGACTACGTTCAGCTCATGACGCCGATCATCAAGGCGCTGTTCACTGACACGGGCTGGGAGGCGGCCGCGCTCGGGATGCAGGTGTGGGGCGGGCACGGCTATATCCGCGACAACGGCATGGAGCAGTTCGTCCGCGACGCGCGCATCACGCAGATCTACGAAGGCACGAACGGCATCCAGGCACTCGATCTGGTGGGGCGCAAGATGGGCGCGCATGGCGGGCGCTATCTGCGCGCCTTCTTCCATCCCGCGACGGAGTTCATCGAAGCCAACGCGCACGCGGCGGAGATGGCGGAATTCATCCAGCCGCTCGCCAAATCGTTCGGCCGCTTGCAGCAGGTAACGGCGCAACTCGCCCAGCGCGGCCTTGTTGATCCGTTCGAGGCGGGGGCGGCGGCCAGCGAGTATCTGCGCTTGTTCGGGCTCGTGGCACTCGCCGATGCGTGGGCGCGCATGGCGAAGATCGCGCTTGCGCGCCAGCAGGAGGACGCCACGGGCTTCTACCGCGCCAAGCTCGCCACGGCGCGCTTCTTCATGCAGCGCATCCTGCCGCAAACGAGTGCCCTGACGGCTGCCGTGCTTGCCGGCGGGGCGACGCTGCGCGCGTTCGAGGACGCGGCGTCGTGGGGGTAGGCGGCACAGACCACGGCGCCGGGTCCTCGCGACTAGTTGTCAGTCGTCATGGCCGGGCTTGGCCTCGCCGCCTTGCATGACGGTTACGGCGCGATCGCCCCGATCAGCGCCCCGCTCATGCAGGTGGCGAGCGTGCCGGAGAGGATGGAGCGCATCCCGAGCTCTACCACCTCCGCCCGCCGCCCCGGCACCATCGCGCCGAGGCCGCCGATCATGATGCCAAGGCTGCCGAAATTGGCGAAGCCGCAGAGCGCGTAGGTCAGGATCAGCCGCGTGCGCGGTGCGAACGCCGCGGGCGGCAGCGCGGCGAGGTCGCGATAGGCGACGAACTCGTTGAGCACGGTCTTGGTTGCCATCAGCCGCGCCGCCTCGGCGCTTTCCGCCCAGGGAACCCCGATCAGCCACATCACGGGGCGGAAGGGCCAGGCGAAGATGCGTTGCAGGCTGATCGCCTCGCCGCCGAAGGCGGGCAGCAGGCCGAGCGCGATGTTGACCATCGCCACCACCGCCACGGCGACGATCAAGGTGGAGACGATGCCGATCAGGATCGGAATCCCCGCCGCCGTCCCCTGCACCAGCGCGTCGAGCGAACTCGCCGCGCGGTCGGCCGCGACGAGCCGCGCCTCGTCGCGCGCGGGTGGCGCGGCCGGAACCATCAGCGCGGCGACCGCGAGCGCGGCGGGCGTGGAGATCACGGAGGCGGTGAGGATGTTGCCGAGCGCGTCCGGGACCAGCGGCGACAGGAACCCCGCGTAGATCACCATCACCGTGCCCGCGACGCCCGCCATGCCGCAGCTCATCAGCGCGAACAACTCGCCCCGCTGCATCCGCTCCAAGTAGGGGCGCACCAAAAGCGGCGCCTCCACCATGCCGACGAACACGTGCACCGCCGCGCCGAGCGCCAAAGCCCCGCCGATCCCGAGCACGCGCCGCAGCAGCCAGGCGAAGGCGGCGGTGATCCGTTGCAAGACGCCCCAATGAAACAGCAGCGCGCCGAGCGCGCTGATCAGCAGCACGATCGGCAGCGCCTGGAAGGCCAGGATGAAGCTCGCGCCGGGATGCGACTCCGCGAAGGGCAGGGGGGCGCCGCCCAGATAGCCGAAGACGAGGCCCGTCCCGGCGTCGGTCGCCGCTTGCAGCGCGTCGGCGGAGCGGTTGAGCAGCTGCAACAACGCCCGCGCCGGCGGCAGATAGAGAAGCACGAGCGCCAGCACGATCTGCAAAGCTACGCCGCCGCCGACGGTGCGCCAGCGCACGGAGAGGCGCCGCTCCGACGCCGCCCAGGCGACGCCGAGGCAGGCGGCCTCGCCCAGCACGGCGTGCAGCATCAGCGGCGCTGGTTGAACGGATAATAGGGCGGGAACTCGCCCACCTGCGCCATATCGACCTCGACCATGCTCAGCCCGCGATGCGCCAGCGCCTTCGCGACCGTCGCGCCGAACGCATCTGCCCGCTCCACTTTCCAGAACGGAATCTCGGCCAGCGCCGCCAGCCGGCCGAGATCGGGGCTTTGCAAATCGGCATAGAAGCGGCGCCCCTGCGTCGCGTCCTGGATGCGCTTGATCACCCCGTAGCCCTGATCGTTCATGATGACGAGCGTGAGGTCGATCCGCTCCTGCACGGCGGTCCACAGCTCGCCGACATTGAGGAAGAAGCCGCCGTCGCCGGTCAGCACCATCGTCTTGCGGCCTTGGGCCGCGAACGACGCGCCGATGCCGAGCGGGAATCCCTGGCCGATGCCCGCGCCGACCGGATAGACGTTCTGGCGCGGGTCGTAGATCGGGAAGATGCGGTTGCCCCAGGTGGAGTTGGCCTGCGTCACGTCGCGCGCCCAGATCGCGTCCTTCGGCAGCACGGGCCGCAGCTGGTCGGCGAAGCTGCCATAGACGCCGAGCGAGGCGAGGTACTCCGCCCGCACCTTCTGCTTGAGGTCGGCGAATTCGCGCTGATAGGCGGGATCGACCGCGAGCCGCCCCTCGATCCGTTGCAGCAGCCCGGCGAGTGCCAGCTTGGTGTCGCCGCAGAGAAAATACTCGTTCGGGTAGGTGCGCCCGTTTGCCGCCGGATCGAGGTCGATCTGCACGATGTGCTCCGGCAGCTTGACGGCGAAATCGCCGGTCTCCTGCCCGCGCACGCGCGCGCCCACGACCACCAGCAGGTCCACGGTCCGGTAGAATTCCTGGATCGCCGGCAAGCCGTTGCCGTGCAGCGCGCCGAGGCTGCGCGGATCGTCCTCCGGCACCACGCCGCGGCCCTGGAAACTGTTGACCATCGTGAAGCCGAGGTCGAGCAGGCGGCGCACCTCCGCGGCGCAATGGCGCGCCCCGGCGCCGATCCATAGCATCGGCCGCCGCGCGCGGGCGACACGGGCGGCAAGCTCGTCCAATTCGTGCGCGGCGGGCACCTTCGGCGCCGGCAGCGGCAGCGCGAAACCGTCGAGCAGCGCGGGGCGGGGGATCGGCGCGCGCTGCAGGTCGATCGGCACCTCCACGCTGACCGGCCCCATCGGCGGCGTGAGCGCATCGACGGCGGCGCGCGTGAGCACGCCGAACGCCTGCTCGGCGCTGCGGATGCGGTAGGCGGATTTGGAGACCGAGCGCAGCATCCCGAGCTGGTCATAGGGGTCGTGCACGGTGCCGAGCTCGCGATCGGCATGCTTGGTCGCGGTGTGGCCGGTGATGTGCAGCACGGGCGAGCCGGCGAAGCGCGCCTCGATCAACCCGCCCACGGCGTTGGCGGCACCGGGGCCGGTGGAGGAGAACACGACGCCCAAGCCGCCGGAGACGCGCGCGAAGCCGTCCGCCATGTGCGCGCCGCCCATCTCGCCGCGTGCCATCACGAAGCGGATGGCGTTGCGCCGGCCGATGCCGTCCAGCATCGGGATGTTGTGGACCGAAGCGATGCCGAAAACGGTCGAAACGCCGCAGGCGGCCAGGAACTCCGCGACGAGATCGCCCACGGTGTAATCGCTCGCCATTCCGCCTTCCTCCGTTTGCCGGGCCGCAGGCTGAGACAGTGCCGCTTGAGCGTCAATCTTCCGCCAGCACCGGATCGGCCATCGCGAAACGTGGCAGAACGTCGGCGGGCGGGATGGCGCGCGTGATGAACACCAGCCGGTCGCGCGGTGCGGCCTCGGGCCATGCACCGAGCCATTCCGGCGCATAGAGCGTGTGCTGCACGGCATGGATCACGGCCGGGCGGTCGGGCCGGTCGGCGAAGCCGATCAGGCCCTTGACGCGCAGCAGGTCCACGCCGCGCTCGCGCGCCAGGCCGCCGAGCGCGCGGGCGAAATCGAGGCGCGAGATCGGGCGGCGGAGCGCGAGGGTGAAGGTCTCGAGCCCGTGGCTGTGCGCGGCGGGCGCGGCGAACAGGCGCCGGCGGAATTGTGCGTCTTGCTCGATGAACAGCGCCGCCGCCGCGTCGGCCTCGGCCGCGCTCTCGATCGCGGCGCCCGGATTGATCGCCGCGAGCCGTGCCCGCAGCGCCGGCTCGGCGGGCAGGAGATCGGTCTTGGTCAGCAGGATTCGATCCGCGAGCACCGCCTGGGCAGTGGCTTCCGCGAAGCGGTCGAGCGTGGCGAGCCCGGCGACCGATTCAACGGTCGTGACGACCCCCGCTAGCCGCAGCGCCCGCTCCAGTCCGGCATCGGCGCCGAGCGTGTAAAGAATGGGCGCCGGTTCAGCGAGTCCGCTCGTTTCGATCACCACGCGCCGGAACGGCGGCACGCTGCCTTCCGCGCGGCGCGCGAGCAGATCGTAGAGCGTGGCGACAAGGTCCTGCCGCACCGCGCAGCAGAGGCACCCGCTGCCGAGCAGCGCCACCTGCTCGGTCACCGTCTCCACCAGCAGGTGATCGAGCCCCACCGCGCCCCATTCGTTCACGATCACCGCCGTTTCCGCCATCCCTGGCGCGGTCAGCGCGCGACGCAGGAGCGTGGTCTTTCCGCTGCCGAGGAAGCCGGTGAGGATGGTCAGGGGCAGGCGCACTCGGTCTTTTCCTTTGGCTAGTCCATGCGAAGCGCGAGCGTAGCCGATGATGCCGACGGTAGGCGCGAGCGGCGCTCGGTATAACGCGCCCTCACCCCTCACGCTGCCCCTCCTCCCCTCCCGCGCAGCGGGAGAAAGGGGAGGAAGGAAGGCCGCCGCCCGCTTAACGGCTTATCAACCTTTTCATGCTCTACTGGGCGGATGGAGCTGGCTGCTGCCTCCTCGCCTGAGCGGCTGATCGAATGGACGCGGGTCCTGTTTGAGGATCTGCGCCGCAACGTGGCCGAGGCG